>ENA-UONW01000230-UONW01000230.1-human-gut-metagenome-genome-assembly--contig:-CS52-NODE-230-length-88711-cov-34.105385_pt1 | contig 88711 bp, 44 predicted proteins | sample MGYA00242463_ERZ724010 | MGnify/ENA metagenome assembly ERZ724010 | reverse complement strand
GTTGAGCGCAGCGAAAAATCTGCCGGAATATAATATAAGGATTTTCAATCCGCTTACTTCCTATTTTAGATTATTAGGTATGAATTTCGGATCACAAATTAGCTTCGCTGACCGTTGGTTCTTATATTTAATGCTGTCGGATAGCATATCCGACAGAACATTAGTCTTGTTGTTTCCTAACGTTATTATCTACTTACTTGGCATTTGGATTTTTCACTTTTCATTTTTCACTTTTCACTTAACTTGTACCAACAGACTAATGTTCCGGCAGATTTGCACGAGTTGTTGAGCGCAGCGAAAAATCTGCCGGAATATAATATAAGGATTTTCAATCCGCTTACTTCCTATTTTAGATTATTAGGTAAGAATTTCGGATCACAGATCCTGATATGCCTAATGTGCCGGCTGATTTGTAATCTGCCGGAATTAAGTATAAGGATTTTAATCCGCTTGCTTCCTGTTTTTATTAATAGGTATGAGTTGCGGATCACAGATCCTGATATTTAATGCTGTCGGATAGCATATCCGACAGAACATTAGCCTTGTTGTTTCCTATGACATAGTAGTTAAAGGAACATTGGCCTTGTGGGTACATGAATTTCGGATCACAGATCCTTATATTTAATGCTGTCGAATTTTTCGCTGCGCTCAACAACACGTGCATATCCGACAGAACATTAGTCTTGTTGTTTCCTAACGTTATTATCTACTTACTTGGCATTTGGATTTTTCACTTTTCATTTTTCACTTTTCACTTAACCTGTGCCATAGGAGTAGTTAAAGGAGTTAAAGTCAAATGTCTGATTATAAAAAAATAAGCGGAAACCCTTTTTCTTACGAGGATTTCCGCCGTGTGTGATCCCGTTGGGATTCAAACCCAAGACCTTCAGAACCGGAATCTGACGCTCTATTCAGCTAAGCTACGGGACCATTGAGGCTTGACTTAACGCACGGCTCATGCCCGAATGACGCATGGGGATGCGATGCAAGCATGTGCAAAGGTAATATATTTTTTTCGATTTATGTGTCTGTTGACGTATAATTTATTTAAAAAAGACGATGGCGGCAGACGGGTGAGGACGAGAAACGGGGAAGGAGACGGGCGCGAGGACTGAATGTGACGCAGGCAAAGGGAACGGAGACGACTGATGAGGCAGACACGAAAACGAAACCGAATGACAGTGTCAGAGCCGCGGCGCGGACAATGGGCTGTCAGCCGGTTTCGTTCTTAGAGAACCATGATTAGTGATGTTCATGGCAACACTGCAATTATGACATGCCCGCCGCCGTGACGCCTAAAGGTGGAGCAGGGTGGGCGGCATGGCAGCTATGCACAGAGAGTTACAGCCGTTCGAGCTGTACGGTGAAGTGGCGCATGAGCGGTGCTTCCCACGCTATTCTTACGCCGCGTGTAATCTCAGCCCTGCGGTCGTAGACATTCTTCAGTGCGGCAGCTATCACTGCTATATGGTTGTCGGTGTAGACGCGTCGCGGAATGGCAAGGCGCAGCAGGTCGAGGCCTGTAAAGCGGTTTTCGCGTGTAACGGGGTCGCGGTCGGCAAGCAGATAGCCTATCTCGCATCCGCGTATGCCTGCCTCGAGATAAAGCTCAATGGTGAGCGTCTGTGCGGGGAACTCCTCCTTGGGCACATGAGTTAACACCTTGGGCGCGTCGATGAAGATGGCATGTCCGCCGGCGGGGCGCTGATAAGGAATGCCGTATTCGTCGAGCAGTCGCGCGAGCAGCTGCACCTGACGGATGCGTGTGTCGAGATTGTCAAACTCGGTGTTCTCGTCGAGTCCAATAGCCAGCGCGTTCATGTCGCGTCCGTTCATGCCTCCGTAAGTGAGGTAGCCCTCAAACTGAACGCAGTAGCCCTTGGCTCCGTCGTACCAGTCTTGTCTGTGGGTTGCTATAAATCCGCCCATGTTTACCAGTCCGTCCTTCTTTGCGCTCATGGTCATGCCGTCGGCAAGAGCGAACATCTCGCGTGTAATCTCCTTTATGGTCTTGTCGGCATATCCCTTTTCGCGTGTCTTGATGAAGTAGGCATTCTCGGCAAATCGTGCAGAGTCGAACACCACGGGCTTGCCGTATTTGTCGGCAACGGCGCGCACCTGTCTCAGGTTCTCCATCGACACGGGCTGTCCTCCCGCCGTGTTGTTGGTTATGGTGACGATGATGAACGGTATGCGGTCGGCGTGCTCCTTGAGCGCGTTTTCAAGTTTCACGGGGTCGACGTTGCCCTTGAACGGCACCTCGAGCTGAGTGTCCTTAGCCTCGTCGACGGTGCAGTCGAGCGCGATGGCCTTGCGTCCCTCGATGTGTCCTTTTGTGGTGTCGAAGTGAGAGTTGCCTGGCACGATGTCGCCTTCGTGAACGAGATAAGAGAAGAGAACGTTCTCGGCGGCGCGTCCCTGATGAGTAGGTATTACATACTCAAAGCCCGTGAGCCTCTGTATGGTGTCTTTCAGCCTGAAGAAAGAGTCGGCTCCGGCGTAGCTCTCGTCGCCCGTCATTATTCCGGCCCACTGGCGGTCGCTCATGGCGCCCGTGCCCGAGTCGGTGAGCAGGTCGATATACACCTGGTTGGCTTTCAGTTGAAACACGTTATAGTGAGCCTCCTTAATCCACTGCTCGCGTTCTTCGCGTGTGCTTTTGCGTATAGGCTCCACCATCTTTATTTTCCAAGATTCTGCAAATGGTAATTCCATAGTTTACTTAAGATTTTAAAGTTTCAGCGCCAAATTTAGTAAAAAACCTTGATGATGCAATGCCGTTTTCAGCAGTTTTTTCATTATTTATGTTTTGTTGTAACCGGGCACACATTTGCCGTATTTATGTGTAATGATTTTTTATGCCTGAGCACACAGGTTTGTGGTAAAGAGTAAGGACAAGAAGTATTGCGCTATTGAAAATCAATATGCAACGGATGTTAAACAGAATGTGCTTTTACATTAAAAAGCATTACCTTTGTAGCCGGGCATGGTGCGGCTGGCTGCACATTACGCCTTAAATGAACAGCGACAGGCAGGATGGCGGCAAGGCGACACGGCAGGCTGTCTGATGTGAGATAAAGGGATGTTGCCGCGGGCTCCGCCTGAATTTATCGCCCGGCGTGCCCGATGCCCGGCTCATACGCTGCGGCTATGGCCAGGCAAACGACTACTGTTTACGTGAGCCACGTAGACCCGTAGCTGCTTATACCGTAATATATCAATCACGGAGGAACGGAGTGTCAACATGGGTTATGTGAAAGAATAATACTTAATGAAGCTCTGTTTCTTTTGTTATATAAAATAAAAGTTATGAATCAAGACAACAATAAGGAAATGTTTCCAATAGTTGATGAGGAAGGAAACATCATCGGTGCCGCCACGCGCGGTGAGTGCCACAACGGCAGCAAGCTGCTGCATCCCGTAGTGCATCTGCACGTGTTCAACTCGCGCGGCGAACTTTATCTGCAAAAGCGTCCCGAATGGAAGGACATACAGCCGGGCAAGTGGGATACGGCTGTGGGCGGCCATGTGGATTTGGGCGAGAGCGTGGAGCATGCCCTGCGCCGCGAGGTACGCGAGGAGTTGGGCATTACCGACTTTACCCCACAACAGGTTACGCGTTATGTGTTTGAATCGGTGCGCGAGCGCGAGCTGGTATTCGCCTATAAGACGGTGTACGACGGGCCCGTTACTCCCAGCGACGAGCTGGACGGCGGCCGCTTCTGGCCCGTGGAAGAAATACGTGACAATCTGGGCAAGGGAATATTTACACCCAACTTTGAGGGAGAAGTGGAGAAGGTGCTTTAACCCCGATCAGTGATTAGACCGCACATCGTATTATGGATTTTGAACATTCATGCTTTCAGCCCGTCTCCTCGTGTCATGATTTTTTACGCCTGAGCGCATCGGCTGATGGTAAAAAGTAAGGACAAAAAGTTTTTGCGTTCTGGAAAATCAATGTGTAACGGATGTTAAATATAATGCACTTTCAGCATTAATATATTAACATACGTTCACGTTATGCCTCAAAAATCATCCTGTTCTGATGCCTTTGGGCAATTAAATCGGTGCTTTTTGCCTCATGAAAAGCCCACTTTAGTGCCGTAAACCTATGACTTTTGGGTGGTAAATGGCCGAGTTATATTTTTTAACAAATGCAGATTTGCTATTAAAATGTGCTAAATGGCTGTGCGTCAGGCATTTAATGAAATAGCCAGAATTTTGGCATTTTTTAGGCAGAAAGACGGATTTGCGGCGGCAACGGCAGTTCTGAGAGCGTTAAACGTTCGTGAAAGTTCTGAAAAATTTACAAAACTGTTGCCGCGTTTTTATAGCTTGTTCGTGGCGGGTGTGCAGGCTTGCGGCTGGTTAGGTTGAGGCTGACAGAGTGAAGATACAAAAAAACTGCGGCAAAAGCAGTGACTTAACGTTAAGCACAGCCTTGGCCGCAGTGTATATGATAATAAGATGTATTGCCGTTTTAGCGGTAAGATTTTTCGTAGATAGCCAGAATCTCGTCGTCGCTCAGCATGCGCGGGTCGAGCTGGAAGAGGCCTCCCATAGTATCTTTAGCGTTCTGAACCATCTTGGGCAGGTCTTCTTTCTTCAGTCCCCAGTCGCTCAGCTTCAGGTCGTCCACCTTACATGCCTTCTGCATCTTTACAAGAGCGTCGATAAAGTCAGACGGACGCTTGCTCGGTTCCATGGTCATGGCTTCGGCCATCTTCATGTATCTCTTCATGCTGTCGTTGCGGAAGGTCTCAAAATAAGCCTGCGACAGACAGATAAGTCCGGCTCCGTGAGGCAGTTCGGGATAGAATGCGCTCATGGCATGCTCCATAGAGTGTTCTGAAGTGCAGCTTGAGGTAGACTCAACCATGCCTGCCAGGGTGCTTGCCCATGCCACCTTGGTTCTTGCCTTGAGGTTGTGGCCGTCGGCAACAGCAACGGGCAGATACTTGTAGATAAGCCTTATGGCCTCGATAGCGTAAAGGTCGCTTATCGGAGTGGCGCAGTTGGCAATGTAGCCTTCGGCAGCATGGAAGAACGCGTCGAAGCCCTGATAAGCCGTGAGACGTGGCGGAATGCTGAGCATAAGCTCAGGATCGACAATAGACATTGTAGGGAACGTGAGCTTGCATCCGAAGCCAATCTTCTCGTGAGCCGTCTCGTGAGTAATAACAGTCCACGGATCCATTTCGGTGCCGGTGCCTGCCGTAGTAGGTATGGCGATTATCGGCAGAGCCTTCTCCACAGGCTTGTTCTTGCCTGTTCCGCCTGCAACATAGTCCCAGTAGTCGCCTTCGTTGCATGCCATTACGGCAATACTCTTGGCAGAGTCGATAGAGCTTCCGCCTCCAAGGCCTATCACGAAGTCGCACTTCTCGTCGCGGCATATCGCGGCAGCCTCCATAACATGCTGCTTGATGGGGTTAGGCAGGATTTTGTCGAAAACGACACTCTCGATATTGTTCTCTTTAAGATAGCCAACCACTTTATCTAAATAGCCATACTTCTTCATGGAAGTTCCGCCGGAGATAACAATCAACGCTTTTTTGCCCGGCATTGTCTCGGTTGCCAGTTTCTTGAGTTCGCCGCATCCGAACAGCAATTTTGTCGGGATGTGCAGATTAAATACAAGGTTCTTGTTCATGATCGTATCAATTTAAAGTTTTCGAAAAACAAATATATGAAATTTGTAACAAATAAACGAATAAACAGGGATATATTTTAAGTTGTCCGGGTAAAAACATCAAATCTGAAGTGATATGTAATAATTTATAGCCGATTGCCGGCCGGTGGCTTTATCCGTATATCTTACAGATATGTATGTTTCGTCGGTCAGTATGCTGTGTCAGGCTGTGCTGGCATTCAGTGGCTGCACAGCCTTGACACCGTACCTTGTTTCAGTATAAGCTGACGTATGTCACTTGCGCTTCATCACGCTGTTGACTACCCTGACAGACGACACCAGCTTGCCGGTAGACGTGAACACGTCGACATTCCACACGTGCGACGAGCGTCCTTTATGCACAATAGTGCCCACGGCGCGCACCGTGTCGCCCTCGTGAGCCGACGATATGTGGTTGCCGCTTACCTGCATGCCCACAACATATTCGTCGGGATTGCATATTATCATTGAGCCGAATCCTGCCACCGTCTCGGCGAGAGCCAGCGTTGCGCCGCCGTGAAGAATGCCGAAAGGCTGGCGGTTGCGGTGGTCAACTGGCATGGTTGCCTCCACTCTGTCGCGCGAGGCGTAGGTGTATTGTATACCGAGGTTGCCCATCAGTGTTGACTTAGACTGCTCGTTGAGCTTGTCGAGCGGTATCTCGCTCGGCCTTACTTCAGACAGGAATGCTTTTTCAACGGCTACTGCCACGCCGTCTTCGTTGTTAGAGAGCGTGATATAGTCGGCACACCTCTTGACAGAACCGGGCGCGTTGCCCATGGCTATGCCCAGACTTGCCAGCTGCAGCATGGTTACATCAGCCACTCCGTCGCCGAAGACCACAATCTCGTCTTTCTTTATCCCCTCCATTTCCATAACGGCGGCAAGTGTGTTAGCCTTGTTTACGCGGCAGCCAACAACCTCGAGGAAGAACGGTTCAGAGCGGAACACGTCGAGCACTCCGTCGAGACGTCGCTTCCAGTGGTTCTCCAGTCCTACGAGAGCCTCTTCGTCGTCGCTCACAAGCATACATTTGCACGGAATAAAGTCGATGGCTATTGAAAAATGTTCTTCATAGACAATCCTCATGCCGTTGAGCTTGGCTTCAGCCTTGATGTGCGGATTGTCGGGCATGTTGGTCACTATGCAGTCTTCGTTGTACGTCATAATGCCAAAGCCGTTCTTGTTGGCTTTCTTTTCGAGATAAGGAATAAGTTCGGGATTGATGCGCCGCTCAAAGATAGTGGCGCCGTCGGCGGCCCTTATCACCCGTCCGCCGTTATACGACATGACGTATCCGTTGTAGGTGTCAAGCTCAAGTTCCTTGCCCAATGCCAGCAGTCCGTAGGTAGGACGGCCCGAAGCCAGCATTATGCGTACACCCATCTGTTGAACCTTGCGCAGTGTTGTCAGCGTGCGCTTGCTTATCTCCTTATTGTCGTTTAACAATGTTCCGTCAACGTCCAGAACGAGCATCTTATATTTCATAGCTCTAAGTTTTAAGGGTTATGTAGAACAAGACAAAGCGCACATTTATGTGGCGGCTGCCATGATAGCCTGTGGCTTGCAGCCGTGGCGCTTATCGTATTACAAATATACGGAAAACATTTTCATTTCTTCATTTATTGGCGTATTTTTGTAACGGCGTTTCAGTTTTTTAAGGAATACGGCACTTCTTCGGCTGCCTTTATAAATATATCTAAAAACGCCACGGCACGATTGTTGGAGCAAAGGCTTTGAAGACCAATGTGAAGATTAGCCGCCGGCAGGCAGTTACATTGTGAAGTCTGGAGCGTCATTAACTTAAACGGCAAAAGGCTTGTCATGGCTGTCAGGCAGCGGCATGACCTTAATAATATATTGACGACATGAGAAATATTCTTACTATTATCCTTCTTCTTGTTTCGTGCGCCGCCGGCGCAAAACTCACCGTTACCGGGCTAACGTGCAACTATCAGGACGGCATGGCAATAACCTGCGGCAGCATGCGCGTGGGATGGAGAATGACGGCAGACAGCAACGGAGAACGGCAGTCGGCCTACCGCATAAGAGTGTCAGAGAATGTTACGGGCAAGACCGTGTATGACACGGGCAAAATAACTTCGGCAGAGAGTCAGCTCGTGGAGCTTAAGCCGCTGAGGCACAACCGCTACGGATATTATTGGCAGGTGATGGTGTGGAACGAAAATGGCAAGGCGTCAAGATGGAGCGAAAGACAGTATGTAAGAGTTGCGCCACGCAGCATAGATGCGCAATGGATAGGGGCGATAACAAGGGCAGACGCCGGGTTGCCGAAGGGCAGATGGTCTAACGCAGTGTTCAAGAAAGACAGCTTTAAGGCTAAATGGAACGGCGTAGACACGCTTTCGTCGAAGAGCATAATATTGAGAAAAGAGTTTCAGACAGCCGGAAGAAAGATTGTAGATGCCGTTGTGTATGTTTGCGGACTGGGGCATTATGAGATGAAAATCAACGGCAGAAAGGTGGGCGACAGCGAGTTTGCGCCACTTTGGAGCGAATACAGCAAGACCGTTTATTATAACATTTACGACGTAACCGACATGCTCGTCCGTGGCAACAATGCCGTCAGCGTGCTGTTGGGCAACGGTTTTTTCAACGTGCAGCGTATGGGGCGCTACAGCAAGTTGCAGACAAGCTTCGGCGCTCCGCAGATGATAATGCGCATGGAGATAAACTATAGCGACGGCACGCAGCAAATAGTGAAGAGTGCAACCGACTGGAAATATTCTTTAAGTCAAGTAACCTTCAACAGCATCTATGGCGGTGAGTCGTATGATGCGCGCCTTGTGCAGAAGGGATACGACACGGCAGGATTTGACGACAGCACATGGAAGTATGCCGTGGCCGTTGAGGGACCGGGCGGAATTCTTGTTGCCCAGACCGCACGGCCGGTGAAGATTATGGAACGTTATGGCGTGAAGACCATCAGGCGCATACCTGCCGACTCGCTTGAGGCGGCGTCAAAGGCAACCAAGCGCAGCATTGATCCGTCGGTGTTTGTGGCAGACATGGGACAAAACCTTGCCGGATTTCCTGAGATAACGGTCGAGGGAAAGCGCGGACAGAAGATAACTTTGCTCGTAGGCGAGAGGCTTACGCCACAGGGAGCGTGCGACCAGCGGCAGACGGGACGGCAACATTATTATGAATACACGTTGAGCGGCGAGGGCACAGAGACATGGCATCCGCGCTTTTCTTATTACGGATTCCGCTACATTCAGGTTGAAGGAGCCGTGCCCGAAGGTGAGCCTAACCCTGACGGACTGCCTGTATTGAAGAAGCTGAGCAGTTGTTTCGTGTATAATTCTGCACCGGAAGTGTCGTCGTTCGAGTGCTCCAACCAACTGTTTACAGACACTCACCGGCTGATAGAACGTGCCGAGAGGAGCAACATGCAGGCCGTTCTTACCGACTGTCCCCACCGTGAGAAACTGGGATGGCTTGAGCAAGACCATCTGTGCGGCCCAAGTCTTCTGTATAATTATGACATGACGTGCTTTGTTCCGAAGGTGATACGCGACATAACAGACACGCAGAGGGCCGACGGAATGGTGCCTACCACGGCTCCGCAGTATGTGTCGTTCGGCAATCTCTTTGATGATTCGCCGGAGTGGGGCAGCACTCTCGTCATCTTGCCTTTCATGTATTATGAGCAGTATGGCGACAGCACGCTTATCATCAATAATTATAAGGCGATGCAACGCTATGTGGATTATCTTACGTCGCGGTCAGACAGCGGCATTGTAAGTCACGGACTTGGCGACTGGTACGACTATGGCCCGTGGCGCGCGGGCTTCTCTAAGAACACTCCCGTGCCGCTTGTTGCCACGGCTCACTATATCTTTGACCTCAAACTGATAACGCGTGCGGCACGCATGACTGGCAATAAGGATGATGAAGAGAAGTATTCGGCACTGCTTGACAGTGTGGTTGAGGCATTTAACCGCAAGTTCTTCAAGGCTGATTCGTGTACTTATGGCACAGGCAGTCAGGCGTCTAACGCACTGCCGTTGTATCTCGGACTTGCAGGAACCAACAGTCAGGGCGTGCTCAACAGTCTTATTGACAACATAAAAGCTCACGGCAACCGCCTTACAACGGGCGATGTGGGCAACCGTTACCTGTTTCAGACGCTGGCGCAAAACGGGCAGAACGAGTTGCTCTACACAATGCTCAACCATTATGAAACGCCCGGATATGGCTTCCAACTGCGCCATGGGGCAACCACGCTTACCGAACAGTGGGATCCGCGCCAAGGCTCTTCGTGGAATCATTTCATGATGGGACAGATTGACGAGTGGCTGTTTAAGACGCTCGGAGGAATAAATAATCAGCTCGGAACTTACGGTCTGCGTCATCTGCTTATACAGCCTGTGCTTGTTGGTGACCTGAAATACGTGAAAGTTTCAACAGAGTCGCTTTATGGAAAAATAAGCGTCAACTGCACTCGCACATCGCTTGCCGTTGACATTCCCGTAGGGTCTGATGCCGTTGTCGTGTTGCCCAACGGTGAAAGAAAAGCCGTTGGCAGCGGGCATTATGAGTTTTCTTTCTGATTTATCTTAAACTTAAAACGGCTAATGCATAACATTTTGAATTGCAATGTCGTGCATTAGCCGTTATTATCTTGTTGATTTAATTGGCGCCTTGTTGATTTTAGTTTGCCAACTTGTTGATTTTAGCTGCCGTAAATTATGGATTATCCTTCGGCATGAGGTTGACCTGATGAGGATAAATTATTGCTTTATGATGTTTATCTTGCCGTCTATAATCTCGGCTTCAACAGTTCTTTTGCCTGTTGCGTGCAGCTTAAACCTCACGTTCCATTCGCTTGGCCATGCCTGAAACAGCAACAGTTTGCCTTCAGGTGACTCCTGCAGCAGCATTTCCTGCAGGCCTATCATGGCCGAACCGCCTCGGTTGCAGTCGGGCGCCCAGTCGTATCCCGGATCCCAGAAGGCAGGAAAGCGGTAAGGACCGTCGGCAAACTTCTCAAGGTTAAGGCGCGCCGCATCGTCTGTAAGGCCGAGACATGCCGCCCAGATGTTGTCTTGCTTCCATCCAATGTGCGTGCGCATCTTCAGCGCATGGGGGTCTTTCAGGTAAGTGTTGCGCGCAATGTCGAGTCCTTCGCGCCCCATTCCATATATTCGCCACGGGAAAACGGGGTAGAGTTGCGGCGTCTCAACGTTCTGAATGCGTGCCCATACTATGGCTGGAGCAATGCATGTGTCGCCGTTGATTGTGCGCAGCGGTATGTCAGGTATGCGGTTTTTGAATGTTGAGTCAAGGGCATAAGCTGATATGTCTTGTGTGCCTTTGGCTGCCATGTATGCCTCAAACTGTTTTGTCACAGTGCGTAATGCAGCGATAACGCTCGAAGGATTATATGCCATCTTGTATGTCTCGCAGCCTGAAGAAGGGTAAAGAATTAGTTTTCCGTCACCGTCAAGAGCCTTAACTCCGCGCTGTTTTGCAAGATACTGATAATGCTCGTCGAAGAACTGAAGGCATTGCACAATAAGAGGCTCATACTTCGTGATGTCCATTCCGCTGTAAGAATGTGCCTGCAATATCATTGAGCAGAACTCCAGTGCCGTGTCCCACTGATATTCAAGCCATGCGTTGCGTTCTGTTCCGTAGTCGTCGCCCTCCTTATGCTTGCCGTATTCGGCAGGATTGGGCAGACCGAAGTTTTCAATCTGTTCGGTAAACGATGCCCCGCCGTGTCCCCAATAATGTTTTGTGCGTGCAACGGCTGTTGGCAGAAGGCGCAGATATGTGTCAAACTGTGATGCCATCATGTCCGTATCGCCGCTCTTTAGCATGGGCCAATACACCAGACGCTGGTTCTGAGCCGTCATGGTTCCGCCTCCCCATTTACGGAAATCAGGCGTGAAAGGCATCTTCGGGTCAACATATGCAGGGTCGAAAGTGAACAGACCGCCATTGAATTTTGAAGGCCATTCGCCATAAGCGTTGCATCCGAGCATGTATCTGAACAGCTCATAGTTGCGCAACATCTTTTGCCAGCCTTCGTTCGGATTGTCTGTATTGGCGCCTATGCCTGCCGGAACGATATAGCTGCGTTGCCAATATGCGTGCCACCATGCTGCGCTCCTTTTCTTTGATGTCTTTGCTGTCGGCACGTCAGGTGCCTTGTCGCCGGTGTATAAGTTGAATGTTATTGTTGATTTTCTGATGCCGTCTGCAACAAAGTTCCATGCACGGAAGTCTGTTGAGGCATAAACGCCGTTGGTTGTTCCGCTGAAATTAAATCCCGGCGCAGTTAGCTCACCGCCAAAGCGAAGTCCGCCGATAGGGTTATATAAGTCGGACTTTATGCTGTTGAGCTTTTCCTTGTCCACAGTAAAGTCGAACACCGTAAGTTCACGGTTCTTATGCCAAAAGGACAACATATTTCCCTTAGCCTGTATCGAGTCCTGATAAGTGCAGCAGTCTTTCGGTAAGTTCCATTTATATGAGCATTGCTGACATTCGGCCTTGGTTACAGGTCTGTCTTTATATCTCCAACTTTCATAGCTGAGTTTGGCATCAACCTGTGTCTTAGAATTAATTTCGGCAAAGACAACAGATGTATAGGCATCAGCCCAGATGCGTACTTCCGTATTGCCGCCTTTAATGTAGACAGCGCCGTCGTTGAGTCTTAGCGTCTGACTGAAGTTTGCGTCTTTTCCTTTGAACGGATTTGGTGATAGACTAAGTCTTATGCGGCCAGCCTTCAGCAGCGTATTGTTTTCGTCGAACATTCCGCTGCGTGCGACATATATAAGAATATCGCCGTTTTCAACCCATACGTTCATGCCGATGTCGTGGCCTCCGCAAGGCATTGACTCAGACGAATTACGGCTTTGTGATGTCCATGTGTAGTCTGCCGGGATATAATCTTTTGATTTTATGCTTGTAGCACGAACTTTTGTTGCTGCAGTGACGGCGGTATTTGTTATTGTCATTATCGACAATAACAGCAAAAAAGCCATGCTACGCATTGTCATAATGCCGTTTATAACTTGTCTTAATCCTTTTTTCCTTTTTGTCGCAATAGCATAATTGTTGATTTGTTTAGTGGCTTTGTTTCGTAGTTTGCAAAGTTGTTTCATTCTGTTTTATGGTAAATAATTATTATTTCATTGAAGGCTGAATTGTCATAAGTGCAATTTATGACGAACAGTTGTATGTAAGACTTGTTTTTCTGATACTTTTAAACACATTTCCAGTCACCAATAGTTCCCGTCTCTGACGAGAAGCTGGCGCCAATCTTGAATAATTGCCGCTTGTCTGATGCGTATTCGCGTGCGTAGCCTTTTTCTTCAATCTGCTGTAATGCCTCATCTGCCGTTCCGTCAAGTTTGAACTCAAAGATGTAGATATACTGTGTGGTCTCTACGATGCAGTCGACACGCCCTTGACTCTGCACCTTCTCCGTGTAGACAGTGTACACGCTGATTAGGCGCATAATCAGGTAAAATGTATATTGGAAATAACGTTCGCGCTCCTTCTCGTCTTCCTTGCGGCGCATTGTATATGGAATGCTTGACAGAAAAGATGTGAACAGAGTTTTAAGATTGTCCGTCTCACCTTTACGCATAGTCATTACCACATCGCGAATCCATCCTCCTGTCTCTTCCTTGGGCTTAAGATAAGACGATGCGACCATAGTTAAGAAACCGTTCTTCACTTCGTCGTTCGGGAAGTCGAGCAGGAAAGTGTTGAAGTCGATGTTATAGTCTTTAATTGTCAAGTATCCGCTTTGGTAAATCATTGGCAGCGGCTTCTCGACGTCAGCCTTGTAATCGACAAACTCTTCCATGCCGTAATACTTCCCTGTAAGCTCGTTCATGTTCTCGTTGAAATGGCTGAGCAGTCTGATGAGGTATGTCGGAGTGCCTGAGCGGAACCAAAAATCCATTATTCTTCTTTTACTGAAAGCATTGAGCAGACTGAACGGATTGTATATGTCTGTCATCAAATCGCTGAAGTGATAACCGTCGTATTGCTTTTTCAATCGCAGTTTCATTTCGTCTGTGTCGCATCTGTAATCCTGTGCCATTTCGGCAATAGGCTCTGCAAAATAGCTTTCAAGTTCTTTCTGCGTTATTCCGCACAGCGTTTCGTACCTAATGTCCATGCTAATATCTTCAGGCTGATTGAAACCGCTGAACACGCTTACCTGCGAGAACTTCGTAACGCCTGTGAGCAGAACAAACTGCAGATGCTCGTCAGCACCCTTAAATACGGAATAGAAAGCTTTAAGCACATTGCGGTGTCTGTCCTCAAGTTGCTGATTAAGGTCGAGCACATCCAATATAGGCTTGTCGTATTCGTCTATAAGCACCACTGCACGCCGGCCTGTCTGTAAATGTGCCGTTTTGATTATTTCGGCAAACCGGTCACCATAGCCCAGTTTTCCGTAACGTACAGGCAATCCGTATTGCTTCTCCCATTCAGAAATACAGAAGTTAAGTTTCTGTTCAAGTTCGTCAGGATTGGAGAAGTTTCCTCCGTTGAAATCAACATGAAACACCGGATAAACATTCCATTCCTTTTCAAGCTTGTCAATTGCAAGTCCCTTGAAAAGTTCCTTTCGGCCTAGGAAATAATTTTTCAGCGTTGACACGAGCAGACTTTTTCCGAAGCGTCTCGGGCGGCTCAGGAAATAAGTCTTACCTTCTTGTGTAAGTTTATACACAAGATCTGTCTTATCAACATAAACATATCCGTCTTCAATAATCTGGTCGAAGCTCTGTATTCCTATTGGGTATTTCATCAGAAAGTTCTCCTTTTAAATTCTTATTTGTTAATATTCATGGGCATAGACTATCATTCTTTGATTTTCCAGTCGCCAATAGTTCCCGTCTCTGACGAGAAGCTGGCGCCAATCTTGAATAATTGCCGCTTGTCTGATGCGTATTCGCGTGCGTAGCCTTTTTCCTCTATCTGCTGTAATGCCTCGTCAGCCGTGCCGTCAAGCTTGAACTCAAAGATGTAGACATACTGCGGAGTCTCTACGATGCAGTCGACACGTCCCTGGCTCTGCACCTTCTCCGTGTAGACAGTGTACACACTTATAAGCCGCATAATCAGGTAAAACGTGTATTGGAAATAACGTTCGCGCTCTTTCTCGTCTTCCTTGCGTCGCATTGTATATGGAATGCTCGACAGAAAGGACGTGAACAGATTGCCGAGAGTGTCGGCTTTTCCGTCCTCCATTGCGTCAATAACATCGTCAATCCACCCTTCGAGCCGTTCTTTCGGTTTAAGGTATGATGTAGCTACCATGGTGAGAAATCCGTTCTTTACCTCATCGTTCGGGAAGTCGAGCAGGAACCTGTTCCTGCGCATATTGTAGTCCTTGATGGTAAGATATCCGCTTTGGTAGATCATTGGCAGCGGCTTCTCAACGTCAGCCTTGTAATCGACAAACTCTTCCATGCCGTAATACTTTCCTGTAAGCTCGTTCATGTTCTCGTTGAAGTGGCTGAGCAGTCTGATGAGGTATGTCGGAGTGCCCGAGCGGAACCAAAAATCCATTATTCTTCTTTTACTGAAAGCATTGAGCAGACTGAACGGATTGTATATGTCTGTCATCAAATCGCTGAAGTGATAACCGTCGTATTGCTTTTTCAATCGCAGTTTCATTTCGTCTGTGTCGCATCTGTAATCCTGTGCCATTTCGGCAATAGGCTCTGCAAAATAGCTTTCAAGTTCTTTCTGCGTTATTCCGCACAGCGTTTCGTACCTAATGTCCATGCTAATATCTTCAGGCTGATTGAAACCGCTGAACACGCTTACCTGCGAGAACTTCGTAACGCCTGTGAGCAGAACAAACTGCAGATGCTCGTCAGCACCCTTAAATACGGAATAGAAAGCTTTAAGCACATTGCGGTGTCTGTCCTCAAGTTGCTGATTAAGGTCGAGCACATCCAATATAGGCTTGTCGTATTCGTCTATAAGCACCACTGCACGCCGGCCTGTCTGTAAATGTGCCGTTTTGATTATTTCGGCAAACCGGTCACCATAGCCCAGTTTTCCGTAACGTACAGGCAATCCGTATTGCTTCTCCCATTCAGAAATACAGAAGTTAAGTTTCTGTTCAAGTTCGTCAGGATTGGAGAAGTTTCCTCCGTTGAAATCAACATGAAACACCGGATAAACATTCCATTCCTTTTCAAGCTTGTCAATTGCAAGTCCCTTGAAAAGTTCCTTTCGGCCTAGGAAATAATTTTTCAGCGTTGACACGAGCAGACTTTTTCCGAAGCGTCTCGGGCGGCTCAGGAAATAAGTCTTACCTTCTTGTGTAAGTTTATACACAAGATCTGTCTTATCAACATAAACATATCCGTCTTCAATAATCTGGTCGAAGCTCTGTATTCCTATTGGGTATTTCATCAGAAAGTTCTCCTTTTAAATTCTTATTTGTTAATATTCATGGGCATAGACTATCATTCTTTGATTTTCCAGTCGCCAATAGTTCCCGTCTCTGACGAGAAGCTGGCGCCAATCTTGAATAATTGCCGCTTGTCTGATGCGTATTCGCGTGCGTAGCCTTTTTCCTCTATCTGCTGTAATGCCTCGTCAGCCGTGCCGTCAAGCTTGAACTCAAAGATGTAGACATACTGCGGAGTCTCTACGATGCAGTCGACACGTCCCTGGCTCTGCACCTTCTCCGTGTAGACAGTGTACACACTTATAAGCCGCATAATCAGGTAAAACGTGTATTGAAAATAACGTTCGCGCTCTTTCTCGTCCTCTTTGCGGCGCATTGTATATGGAATGCTTGACAGAAAAGATGTGAACAGAGTTTTAAGATTGTCCGTCTCACCTTTACGCATAGTCATTACCACATCGCGAATCCATCCTCCAGTCTCTTCCTTGGGCTTAAGATAAGACGATGCCACCATGGTTAAGAAACCGTTCTTCACCTCGTCATTCGGGAAGTCGAGTAGGAATGTGTTAAAGTCAATATTATAGTCTTTAATGGTAAGATATCCGCTTTGGTAAATCATAGGCAGTGGCTTCTCGACGTCAGCCTTATAGTCTACGAACTCTTCCATGCCATAATACTTTCCTGTAAGCTCGTTCATGTTCTCGTTGAAGTGATTGAGCAGTCGGATGAGGTATGTCGGAGTGCCTGAGCGGAACCAAAAATCCATTATTCTTCTTTTACTGAAAGCATTGAGCAGACTGAACGGATTGTATATGTCTGTCATCAAATCGCTGAAGTGATAACCGTCGTATTGCTTTTTCAATCGCAGTTTCATTTCGTCTGTGTCGCATCTGTAATCCTGTGCCATTTCGGCAATAGGCTCTGCAAAATAGCTTTCAAGTTCTTTCTGCGTTATTCCGCACAGCGTTTCGTACCTAATGTCCATGCTAATATCTTCAGGCTGATTGAAACCGCTGAACACGCTTACCTGCGAGAACTTCGTAACGCCTGTGAGCAGAACAAACTGCAGATGCTCGTCAGCACCCTTAAATACTGAATAGAAAGCTTTAAGCACATTGCGGTGCCTGTCCTCGAGTTGCTGATTCAGATCGAGCACATCCAATATAGGCTTATCGTATTCGTCTATAAGAACCGCTGCACGCCGGCCGGTCTTATTATGCGCAACTTCAAGTACCTTGATGAATCTTCCGCCGAGATCAAGGTCGTTATTTTGTGAGTCAATTCCGTATTTTTTTTCCCAGTCGGACACATATCCGTTGAGACGCTTCTCCAAAACACCTTCCTGTGTGAAATCCGATCCGTTAAAATCTAAATGAAACACCGGATAAACATTCCAATCCTTTTCAAGCTTGTCAATTGTAAGCCCTTTGAAAAGTTCCTTTCGGCCTAGGAAATAATTTTTTATTGTAGACACGAGCAGACTTTTTCCGAAACGTCTCGGACGGCTCAGAAAATAAGTTTTACCTTCTTGTGTAAGCTTATACACAAGGTCTGTCTTGTCAACATAAACATATCCGTCTTCAATTATTTGGTCGAAGCTCTGTATTCCTATCGGGTATTTCATCAGAATGTCCTCCTCTGTTCGTTATTTCAAACCTTATGCCAAATTTACATGTTTACTATGCAAAGATAATTAATTTTGTTTGAATATCAGCATGATAAATGAATGAACAGATAAAAAGAATTTTCCTTATAATTTTATGGGTAAAAAGATATGACAAAAAGTTTTTCCGTTTTAGAAAATAAATATATAATAGATGTTAATTATATGGACTGGGTATTGGTGTCTGTTTAACTTAAATTTATATTTAAAGGCTTTTTCAGTCTTATTTCAGGCTGTTTCTTACTCTAAAACCATGCGTTTTATTAAAGAAACAAGTGCATTTTAATGTGTAAACCTATGACTTTTGATCCGTAAATGGTATAGTAATATTTTTTAACTTTTGCTTTTCTTTGTGGGGAAAGATGTAAATGTCTGAAAAACAAGGCGTTGTATGTAAAGTGTAATTTTCGCGTTTTTTCTGATAAAATAGTTGTATTGTGATGAAGACAGCGGTTCTGAGAGCGTTAAATATCATGAAATGGTACTTTTTATTTACAATTTATGAATTTGTGTGCAGCCATAAATAGCCATACTTTTATAGCTCTTTAATGTTTTGCTGTCATATTATTGATGAGGTAATTGTGTCTTGGTGGCAATAAATGAAAACAGAATAAGGCAGAATATTATGTTGATTTGCAGTCATTATGAATGAAAAGTTTGATAGACCATCGTAATTGCCGATAATATTCTTCGAGATATACTCCTAAAACGTTAAATATTAAATAAAAAAATAATTTTGGTGTGCTATTAGGTTTAATTTCTGTAAATTTGCACCCTGCATTATATGAGAACTAAAACCGTCATATTCGTATTGCTGTTTGCCTTCATATTTGTGATGGCAGACTCGACATTGCCTTTGTTAAAAGGAAGTGGCAGCGGGCGCGCGCAGAACGACTCTCTGAGTGTGGGCGACACTGTTTCGTCTGACTCTGTTTCTGCCGATTCGGCAAATATGTCCGATGAGCCTGATACAACAAACATGGATTCACTTCAGCTCGCCATATATCATCACAACAAGCAGGTGGACGACTCGATAAGGCTGGACAGTCTTAACCGCAAAAAGTCGGGAGCACTTGATGCCCCTGTTACATTTTCATCTGAAGACTCTATGGTCTACGATGCAAAGAGTAAGGTGGCAAGGCTTTATGGTAAATCAAATGTCAAATATCAAAACATGGACCTCAGCAGTGACCGCATTCAGATGAGTCTTGACAGTAGTCTTGTGCGTGCCACAGGTACAGCCGACACAACCGGAGCCATATTTGGCACACCGGTGTTCACCATGGGACAGGACAAATATGAGAGTGACACAATGGCCTTTAACTTTAAAACAAAGAAAGGTTTTATATATAATGTATATACTGAGCAGGAAGACGGATATCTGTCAAGTCAGCATTCTAAGCGCGATTCCAGCGGAGTGCTGTATCTTGAGCACGGCCGTTATACCACGTGCGACCAGCCACATCCTGACTTTTATATAGCTTTGTCGCGTGCCAAGGTGCGCCCCGGCAAGGATGTAGTGTTTGGTCCGGCTTATCTTGTCGTGGCCGATGTTCCGTTGCCATTGGCTATACCTTATGGATTTTTCCCGTTTACGAAGAGTTATTCGAGCGGATTTATCATGCCTAGTTATGGTGATGAGAGTTCACGCGGATTTTATTTGCGTGACGGAGGTTATTATTTTGCCGTGAGCGACAAATGGGACTTAAAACTTCTTGGTGAAATTTATACAAAAGGCTCGTGGGGTGTATCTGTGGCAAGCAATTACCGCAAGCGTTATCGTTACAACGGAAGTTTCTTTTTTAGCTATCAGAATACGAAGAACGGCGACAAGGGTATGCCCGACTATACTGAGCAGACCAGCTTTAAGTTGCAGTGGAGCCATCGTCAGGACTCTAAGGCCAATCCATTCAGCAGTCTGTCGGCAAGCGTTAACTTTGCGTCAACGAGCTATGAGCGCAACAACCTTACAAGTATGTATAATCCGCAGAGCTACACACAGAGTCTGCGTACATCAAGTGTAAACTGGAGCACCACGTTCTCGAGCTTAGGCATGACTCTCAGTGGTTCGGCCAATTTGAGCCAAAACATGATTGATTCTACCGTCAGCCTTACTCTGCCTGACCTCAACATCTCGGTTAGCCGTTTTTATCCCTTCAAGCGCAAGCACATGGCGGGCAAGGAACGTTGGTATGAAAAGATATCAATGAGCTATACCGGACAGTTAAGCAACTCTATTGATACAAAAGAGGACAAACTGTTTAAGTCGAATCTGATAAAAGACTGGCGTAACGCTTTCCAGCATAATATTCCTATTAATGCCAACTTTACGCTGTTCAATTACATCAACATTAACCCGTCGTTCAACTTCACCGACCGTATGTATTCTAATAAGGTGATGAAGTCGTGGGACGATCAGGCACAGGTTGAGCGTGCCGACACCACTTACGGATTCTACAATGTTTACAACTGGAGCATGAGTGTAGGAGCTTCGACAAAAATGTATGGTTTTTGGGTGCCGTCTAAAAAGATTTTTGGCGACAAGATACAGGCCATCCGCCATGTCATCACGCCTCAGGTCACGTTCAGTTATGCGCCCGACTGCGGTTCAAGATATTATGAAACTTATCAGAAAACAGATGCTGACGGAAACGTAAGTCTTGTGGAATACTCTCCTTATGCAAATGGATTGTTTGGTGTTCCGTCTAAAGGTAAGACAGGAAGCATCACGTTCGATGTTTCTAACAATATCGAAATGAAAGTCAAGTCTGACAAGGATTCAACCGGATTCAAGAAACTTAGCATTATTGATGAGCTTGGCTTTAACATGGGCTATAACATGGCGGCGAAGGAAAAGCCCTGGAGCGACCTTACTGTCAGGTTGCGACTGAAGTGGTGGAAGAATTACACATTTAACCTTAATGCCATTTTTGCCACATATGCCTATGAACTTGATGAAAACGGAAATCCTTATGTAAGTAATCATACAGAGTATAGCAAGGGACGTTTCGGACGTTTTCAGGGTATGTCGCAAAATATATCGTTCACGCTTAATCCAGAGAAACTGAAAAAATGGTTTGGCGGTGGTGATGACAAGGAGGATACAGAGGATACTGAAACTGATGATGATAATGATACAGGCGTTGAGTCGAATGTCGATGACGACATGGTCAACGGACAGAAGGGTGCCAAGAAAAAGAATGCAGGAAAGGCTGAAACTGATGATGACGGATATATGAAGTTTTCTATGCCGTGGTCGCTCACCGTGGGTTATGGTATATCTATGCGTGAAAATACAAGCGGTAAGTTTAACACAAAGACCATGCGTTATCCCTATGCTTTTACGCAGACACTTAATTTCAGCGGAAACATACGCATAAGTGACGGATGGAATATCAGTTTCTCTTCTGGTTATGACTTTGAAAATCATGACATTTCTATGACAACGGCATCATTAAGCCGCGACCTTCATTGTTTCAATATGAGTTGTTCTGTTGTGTTGGCTCCTTATACATCTTATAACTTTTCGTTCAGATGTAATGCGGCTACACTGACTGACGCTCTTAAATATGACAAGCGAAGCAGTTACAGCAATGCCGTGCAGTGGTATTGATATGGGATTTTGTCTTTTTTACGCAAACTTTACTTGTGTATAACAATATTAATAAATTTACAAAATGCCAATTATTGAAGAATAATACAGATTTGTTGGCTATTTTGTTGATTGTTGTGCAATAGGGACTTTGTGTACTATGGTCATCATGAATGCGTGCCTGCGCACTGTAGCATTCATGGAGCTGTAGAAAAGAATTTGGAAATCCTTTTTATAACATGGTACTGCCACTGATAAGTGTTTTCCAAAAATTCTAATACCCGATTTGGGATAGAATTATATGCGGTCTTATGATTTGTATATATTCTTGTGATTTCATTTTGTGGTATGATTAACCAAACCTCATAATAAAACATTGTGGTTGCAGATATAGTATAACATAACTATCCTGCAACCACAATGTTATCGTTGTCTTGTTTGTTTCAGAGATACGAAAAATCTTTTCTGCCTACAAACTTTTTCTATATAAAGATTATAATTGTTCGGCCATGTTTATATGGCCTGATGTGTTTTGGTTATGCTTTATTCGTCCCAATTGTCTGTGCGGAACGAACTTACGGGCAGGCCGTCGCAGAACAGGTCGCCGTCGGCCCAGTCTTTGAAGGCATATCTTACGGCCACAGGTTTCTTCACCGAGTCGCTCTTTACATACATTTTGCTGCGCTCTATCCATGCCTTGGCGGGATGGAACACATGGTCTTCGCCAGCCACTTCAAACAGATCGCTCTTCAGTCCGTTGCGTCCGTATATCCACATCTTGGCGCGGTTGAACGTAACTACGGCTGTGTCGTTCTTGAACGTTACGTCCTTATAGTATGCACTTTCGGCTGTCAGTCCCTCAATGCCATAAGTCTTGCTCAGTGCGAGCAGTGCGAGGCGCATGCCGGCAAGGTTCTTTTTGCGCGGATGTATGCCGTATTCAAGTCCGGCATCCATAAGCACAGCCATGCCGCAGTTGGTGTTCATCAGTTCTGCCTTTGCCTGCTGTTCGCGCAGCAGGGCGCTGTTTATGGTATAGTTGATCAGCTTATAGTCGTAAGGAGCAATCTGGCAGTAGTAGAACGGGAATTCGCCCTGTCCCCACTGTGAGCGCCAGCCTTTAATCATTGCCGTCATCATGTCGGCGTAAGTCTGGTAACGCGTAACGTTGTCTTCGCCCTGATACCATATCACTCCGCGCATGGTGTAGCCTATGAGCGGATGAAGCATGCCGTTGTAGAGCACTGTCGGCGTGCGGTTCTTCGATTTTATGTCTTCAGGCGATGCCGGAATCTTTGCGTCAGGAAAAGCCTTCAGCCAGTCGGCTGTCATCCATGCCTCGCAGGCAGAGCCGCCCCAAGCCGCAACGATAAGTCCTACGGGCACGTTGAGAGCCTGACGCAGTTCGCGTCCGAAGTAGTAAGCCGTTGCGCTGAACTCACGTACCGATGCCGGGCAGGCCTCTTTCCATGAGCCGCTTACAGTGTCTACAGGACTGAATTTGCTGTTGCGCTTCACCGTAAACAGTCGCAGGTTGCTGTCGTTGCTGTGCAGTATGTCTTCAACGGCGTTTTCAACAGGCTGGTTCTTAAAGCCTTTCATCGGCATTTCCATGTTGCTCTGTCCCGAGCATATCCACACTTCGCCTATAAGGATATTGTTCAGAACGGTCTTTTCGCCGTCGCTCAGTGTGATAGAGTAGGGGCCGCCAGCCTCGGGCGTGCTTACCGATGTTTTCCATTTGCCGTTGCTGTCGGCCTTCACTGAATATGTCTTCTTGTTCCACGATGTAGTGATTTTCACTGTGGCCTCAGCTTTTGCCTCTCCCCACAGGTTGGCGTTAGTCTCGCGCTGCATCACCATTCCGTCTGCGAACATCTTTGGTAGCGTAACCTTCGCGCTGATGCCAGTAGCGGCAAACACGGCGCCAAGGATTAATGCAAGTTTTTTCATGTAGTATATATGTTTAATTTTTACTTTTTAATTCTTAATTTTTAATTACCACTGGTCCCAGCAGTCCTGCGGGCAGCAGTTCCTTGCTTGCGCGGCGGTATTTGCCGTTAGTCCAAATGCCTTCAAACGGCGGAGTGCCCTGGTCGTTGCCCTGCAAGGCGTTTGCCCATGTGTTCACTACAACTATTTTCAGCTCGTTCTTGCCCTTCTTCACTGCCTGTGTTATGTCAACGTTGTACGGCGGCATCCATGCCGTGCCGCACATCTTGCCGTTTACATACACTGTGGCAATGTCGGCCACCTCGCCAAGGTCGATGAATACGTGGCCCTCAGGCTTGCCCTTATACTTGAATGTTGTTTCGTATGTGGCGTGTCCCGAGTAGAATCTTACGCTTTGGTCGTCTGCCTTGCTCCAGTCGAAGAGCTTTTCCGTTGTTACCTGTTTGCCGGTTTTCTCAAACTTAACGGTCCATTTGTTGTCGTCAAGGCTGATTGCCATGCCATATTTGCTCATGTCAGGCATGTCTTCGGCATCAATTTTCTGGTCGGTCAGCACAACAAAGAGCGATGCTCCGGCAGTCAGTGTAAACTCGTTTTGTGCATTATACACTTTGCCTGTCATCGGGTCGGCAATATATTTGTTGGCTCTTACGGCTCTGAACTCAGGCATAAAGGTTACAGTGCTGTCGCTTTGATTGCTGAGAAAATAGATGTCGGCATCGTCAGCATGGCGATGAACATAGTCGATACCTTCAGGCAGCGTGATGTCGCGCTTGATGCCTATTGCCGAAAGGTCGCTCTGTGTCCATGGCTTGCGTATCACGCGTGCGCCTTTAGCCTCGAGCGAGTCTATCACGTTCCGGCATGTAACGATGCGGTCAGGGTTCATCGGGCTTGCCTGCGGAATAACGAGTGCGCCGTATTTTGTTCCGCCTGCGATTACAATCATGCCGTTATCAACGCGGGCTGTTGTCAGTACATCATGGTTGAACGAGTCGTAGCGGTAGCCTCTCAGCGGATTTGTCCATGCGTCTGCCTTGGTCATGTTGGCAGTGTGTGTAACTCCTACAGGACTTACTTCGAGCGGCTGACCAACGTTTGCCAGTCTGGCTTTTTCGCGCTGAATGTCCTTCTCGCTGAAAAGTCCGGGCAGCGAACTTACAAGACGTTCGGGCAGCAATGCTCTTCTTGGTGTCTCATCGCCTGTGTATACTGCAATGTCGGCCACATTGCTGCCATATTGCAGCAGCGCCTGACAGCGCTTTATGTAGTCGGTGAAGGCAGGCATCTCGCGCCACCAGGTGTTGTCGCGCTGAAAGAATGTGCCTATGCCGTCGAGCGTCATGCCCGGTGCGCGGTCTGTCCATGGGTTGTGAGTGTTCACATGGAACACAATGCTGTTTATTCCGAGACAGTAGTTGCGGTCGAGCAACGGTTTCAGCAGGGCGAAATCCTCGTCCCATGTGCCCCTTACTTCTGTGAAACCTTCGGCCTGTATGATGTTCTTTCCGTATATATGCGCTCCGCTTACGGCGTCGAGCATGTCGTTAGGTTTGTCGTGAGTAGGACTATTGAGCCAGAACTCGCCCATCGGATAGTCGGCGTGCTGATAGTGCAGCATGCCGTCGCTCACCATTGTAGGCGAAACACATTCGGCTGAAAGGGTGCATCCGTATTTCTTTCCGAGCTTCTCCACTTCGTCAAAGAAGACGTCGTTTATCAGTTCGGCAATGGTAAGGCGTATGTCGCGCAGCACAGAGTCCGACTTCTCAGAAGACTCCATCGGCACTCCTGCATAGAGCGGAAGCCATGGCATGAGGTCGTATCCGCGGCGGCGCTTAAACTCATCAGCGAAGTTGCTGCTCCAGTTTTGGCTGCCGCACTCCCAACTGTCAACGTGCAGACGTGTCAGCACACGCTTTACTACATCTTTGGGAGCATGGTTGTATATGGCGCCAAACCAATTGTCAAACTGCTTGTTTATTGCCTCGCGCGAGAACTTGTTGCACTCCAGTCCGCGCCCTCCGCCGCCGGTGGCATTGGTGTGTCCTGTCGATGTATGGCCTATTCTTAGTATGTGCCATTTGCCTTTCGGAAGTTTTATGGTTACAGCTTTACCTGTTTGATTAGATGATATAAACTTGTCAGAAAGGTTTATCATTTCGCTTAAAGACACGCACTCGTTGTCGGCAATGGGGAACTTCTTTGACACGCGCCACACCTTGCCCGACTTGCCTTCATATCCGTCAACTACGGGTTCTGAGCCAAGCACGATGCCTGCAATCTTAAGGTTGGGCTTCCATTTTGCCGCATCCATGTCTTCCGAACCAGGGTCGCTGCCTTCAGGAGTCCAGTGGAACTTGAAGAAACGTGCTGTTGTGGCAGGTATTGCATAAGTGGCATAAGCGTCGGTGTTTTGCCATCCCTGTCTTGCCGGACTTATTTCTCTCACGAATTTATAGTCTTTTCCGTTGTCAGAGGCATACACCTTGAAGCGGTGGGCCTGATAGTTGTTGCCTCCAGTAACTATTTCAACGCTGCGCAGGGTGTAGGGTTTGTCGTAAGACATGATGATGTCACACGGCTCTGAAGAGCGGAACGGGAATGTTACTGAAGCCTTTGGCTTGCGGTTGTCGGCATATTCGGCTGGATATGCGTAAACGGCAATGTCCTCATAATAGTCTTTGTATGCTTTAGGCTGCGACAAAGCGAGGCTTTGCTTGCCGCCCGACACAATGGTGTCAGACCAGACTATGCGCTGCATCGACTCTGCCGGACTGATCCAAGGACCGCCACTGAGGGCGAAACCGTCAGAGAAGTGTATGCCCATCTGCAGTTTCAGACTGTCTGCCGTGCGGAATACTGTGTCCATACGCTTCCACCATTCGGGTGAGAGTTGGCGTGCAGTGCCGTTATATCCCTTGCCGTCTGTCGTGTCTTTAATCGGCATCAGATAGAAGCCGGCTATTCCGGCGTCGTGCATAGCCTCAAGGTCTAACCTGATGCCTTCGTCGCTTACGCAGCCGTACATCCAGTACCAGAAAGTCCAAGGATAAGTCTCTGTGGCAGGAGACATAAAACGTTTATACCATTCAGGAGCGGACTCCTGAATGGCTTTATGTGAGAATGCGTTTGCGCAAGTGGCAAACGCGAGTATTATCGAAAAGAGTTTTTTCATCATTATTCAAAGTGTAAGGTTACTTCTCCGGTGTAACTTCCGTGTGCCCATACAGGTTGTGCCGAAGGACCGTTTAGGTCTGTGGTGTTCACCTTGTTTCTTACTGCTGGTATCACCTGCATCATGCTTATGCCTGTTTCGGGCAGTGTGTAGAGCAGTTGGTCGCGTCCGTCGCGCGGCTGGTACACTCCTACATATTCCTTGTCGGTACCAGGCTGCAGGGTTATTGTGCCGTTCTTGGTCTTCAGCTTCATCCACTGCACTCCGGCAAAGTAACCCTTGAACTCAGGATAAGTGAAGCTTTCGCCAGGAACGGGGTCGTTGTATTCGTTACTCCATACTCCAAGCTGCGGACCATGCAGTCTGTTTTTCCATACACGGTAAGGACCGTGGCCGAGCCATTGCTTGCTCAGTACGTCAGACTCTGGCAAATTGAACATTACGCCCATAAGGTCGACAACACCGTTGAAGTTGTATGTATAGACAAGACGTGCCCCTCCGTCGGGTGCAATGCGCCATTCTGCCTTCTGAAGTGAGCCGAGTTTGTAGTCGGCCGTTACTATCAGAGTGTCGTTCTGTCCGTCTTTGCAGCTCAGTCCGGCAAATGTCCCCTGGTCTTCATAGGCGGTGTAGGTGGTCTTTTTCTTCTCAGCTTCAGGGTCGTCGTGGTTATAGAACTGGTCGAATGAGCGGTCGGCGCGGCGATAAGCAAAGAATTTAGGACCACCGTTGAACTTATATTCGCCTTTGCCGGTGGTTACGCTGCTCAGTGTTCCGTCAGTCTTTGAGAACGTGTAAGTAACGTTTCCTGCCTTCACAGTGTTGTCTGTCATCACAGGTTTACCGCCCTTTGTTGCCTTTATCTGCAGCTTGTCTGCATCTTTCAGCTTGAACACCCATGTGTAAAGCTCCTCACCATACTGGTCGGTTGCCTTTATGCTGAGTGCATCTGCATTGTCTGGAGCAGTTGGAATCCTTATTTCGCCCTTGCTGTCGGCTGTTATGTCGGCGCCGTTTACCGTGCCATTCTTGATTGTCTTGGTTTCGGCTCCGTCGTATTTTACGTAAGAATAATCAAACTTGCAGCCCTTGAGCGACAGGAAGTTATATCTGTTCTCAACGTTGAGAGTGCCGTTGAAGTTGTCCGGCATTGACACCTGAACAGGGCACCATATCTGTTTCACAGTGTAGTAGCTGCCTTCCTTCTCGCGGTGAGGACCAACTATGCCGTCGGCTCCGTAGTTGCCCACGTTGTCAATCATGCCGTTCATGTCTGTTCTTACAACGCCCTCATCGACCAGTGCCCATATAAATCCTCCGGCACATCTCGGCCATGAGCGCATCAGTTCCCAATAGTCATACAGTCCGGCACCTGCTCCGCCGTCGTAAAGGGCATGCAGAAACTCTGTAGGCATGAATATTTCGGGCTTGCGCATATACTCTTCGCTCTCGCCGTAAGAGCGGTAGTGCATGGTCTCGTAGCCGCTGAAGTTGCCCTGCGGATGCAGCACCGGGCGCTTCTGAATGTCCCATTTGTGAAACTCGCCGTCAAGTTCGGTGTTCCATCCCTTCTCGTTTCCGTTGCTCCACCATATTATAGAAGGATGATTAACGTCGCGTGTAACCATCTCACGGATAAGTTTTTGTCCGTTGATTGTTTCGTGATGACCATGCCATCCGCTTAGTTCGTCCATCACGTAGAGGCCAAGACTGTCACAGGCATCATAAAACTCAGGGTCGGCAGGATAGTGAGAAAGGCGCACGGCATTCATGTTCATCGATTTTATGAGTTTCACGTCGTCGATGTTTCTCTGCTTAGTTAGCGTGCGTCCCGTCTCCGCCCAAAAACTGTGACGGTTCACGCCGCGTATGTTCACCTTCTTTCCGTTGATATAAAGTCCGTCGCCGGCTCTTGTCTCTATTGTGCGGAAACCGAATTTGTTCTGTTCAATGTGCATTGTCTTGCCGTCTTTGTCAATCAGCGCAAAGCTGACATTATAGCGGTTTGGCGTTTCTGCTGTCCACAACTTAGGATTCTTCACGCTGAACGAAACGTTGGCTTCGTTGCTTCCTGTTCTGACGGCAGTGGTGTTTTCTGCCACTTTCTTTCCGCTCATGTCGCTGATAGTGGTCTTCACTTTTGCTCCTTCGAGCGTGTGGTTAAGCAGCACATAGGCATTGAATGTGCCGTCGGCTTCGGCATCTATGGCCGTGTGCTCAATGTTGATGGCAGGCTTGCATACTATGAACACGGGGCGAAAGATGCCTCCGAAGTTCCAGTAGTCGGCACGGCGCTCGGCAAGATTCACGCCGGCGTTGGTGCTCTCCTTGCTCACTGTAACCTCAAGCAGATTTTTCTTCTTGCCGAAGAACACGCGGTCGCTTACATCATAAGTTATTCGATAGAATGCTCCCTGATGCACAGGACCTGCCTTTCGCTTGTTGATCTTTACCTCGGTGTCGGTCATTGAAGCCTCAAACACGAGGTCGATATGATGGTTTGCCCATTCTTCAGGCAGTGTGAATTCATATTTGTACATACCTTTCTCGTCGGCAATTCCGTCGGGGAAAGCCTTACCGTAGAACTTCATGCCATACTGATATGTGCCGAATCCCTGAAGTTCCCAGCATGAAGGGACACCAATCTTTGTCCATTTGCCGGAGTTGTTGCCGTCGGTGCAGAAGAAATCCCACTGCACCATGTCGTCACTTCCGTGTCCGCTCAGATACTGGCGTTGTGTATAGACGCTGTTTTGGCCCATTGATGTCATGGCCGCAATCAGCGAGAGTACTGAAATAAAAATCTTTTTCATATAATGTCTTATTATTTAATCTTGGTGAAACGAAGGTGCAGCGAGTATGGCTGCTGCTTGATGGCATACTTTGTAAGCACGCCTGGACCGCAACTGCTGTTGCCTAGTCCCATCACGGCTGCGTTGATGTTGAGATATACCTTGTCTTCAATTTTCAGGTCGCAGTCGTGCGCTGTGTTATACAACTGCAAGTCAGAGTAGGGCAGGGCCGAGAAAGAGAATGGCTCGCCGCTCTCTGTCGTAACCTTCCATCCGTTGCCCTTGCTGTCTGTCAGCATTAATTCTGCCACCTGTTCATGGTTTCCGCTGTCCTGCGGGCGCGGATAATGAACATACTGCTTGTCTACAGTAGAGTTCCATCTGTCAATATATGCAGCTTCTAGACGGTCGGGATATGTGTCCAGCAAGCCCATGCCATACCAGCTGATGTTTGTATATGACGCCGGCATAACAAAGGTGTTGCCTACGCACGGCAGCGGAGGCAGTTCTCCGTCGGGAGTATATGTAGCCTTAAAATCAACCGAGCCGTTGGCGTCTACGTTATAATTATAGTCGGTTCTGATTGAGCCTTTTAGATATTTGCAGGTGTAAGAAACCGTGACGCTCACCGTTCCGTCGGCATTTCTCGTTGCTTTTACCGGCTCGTTTTCAACAACATCGGCAGAGTCGAGACGGTTCCTTTTCCAGTCTTTTGCAATCCAATTGCCAAAGCCTTTGTCGTTGTCTGTCGGCGCACGGAAGAATCTTGGCTTTACGTTTTCAATCCACAGTTTCGCCGCCTCAATGTCGGCATCCTTGTTTTTCTTGAGCTCATCTGCCTTAAAGGCCGTTGACAGTCTGTCGTTGAGTGCAAACTGTGCATGCATAATCTCATGTCCGGCTTTTGCCCAACTTGCGTCGTTTTTCAGCGTTACACTTATGTTGAGGCGCACATCTGCATTGTCATCATATTTAATTTGAGGCAATGTAAAGTCTTTCAGTTCGCCTTTCTTCTTAATCTTTCCGTTCTCTGTGATGTTCCACACAAAGCAATAATTATCTAAATCTATATGTTCATCGCGCTTTATCACATTTATATGGTTGCCGTCAAGCGTCAGTTTCAATGGCGAATAAACCTGTTTTACCTCGTAATATTTAGGCGTTGTCTGCCTGTCGGACGACACAATGCCCTTCACGCAGAACGCACCGAGGTTAGGCGCGTCGCCGAAGTCGCCTCCGTATGCCACCATAGTCTTTCCGTCATCGCGCTTCTTGAATATGCCTTCATCGGCCCATTCCCATATAAATCCGCCGAGCATGCGCGGATTGCTGTATATCTCGTCCCAATATTCCTTAAAGTTTCCGAGGGCGTTGCCCATAGCGTGGGCATATTCGCTCGTTACAACAGGGCGGTTGTCGCCTTTCTTTTCGGCAATGCTCAACAGCCGTTCCCAGCGTGCGTTCTCAGGGCGCTCCATGTTGTTGTCCTTCACACCGGGGTTGAGATATTCTTCCTGCACGCGCGGATAGAATCGGCTTATCACGTCAACCGTTGCCGGGTCGTTGCTGTCGGGCCCTTGTGCGCCTTCGTAATGGATGAAACGTGTGGGGTCATACTCTTTTATCCATGCACCCGTGGCAGCAAAGTTGGGACCCCAGCCCGACTCGTTGCCGAGCGACCAGAACACCACGCAAGGATAGTTGCGGTCGCGGATAACGAGGCGCTGTGTGCGGTCTATGAATGCCGCAGCCCACGAAGGCTCGCTCGCCAGCTTGCCGCGCAGCCCGTGTTCTTCAATGTCTGCCTCGTCCATGACGTATATTCCGTATTTGTCGCACAGCTCATACCATTGCGGATCGTTGGGATAATGGCATGTGCGCACGGCATTTATGTTGCATTGCTTCATCAGCATGATGTCCTGCAACATACGTTCCTGAGTCATCACCTTGCCCGTTATTGGGTCCATCTCATGGCGGTTTACGCCACGCAGACGCACCTGTTTGCCGTTGACAAGAAAACGTCCTTCCTTTATCTCGAGCTTACGGAAACCTACTTTTGTCTCGGCGCGCTCTATGGCGTTGCCCGATTTGTCAACCAATACCAGTTTAAGCGTATATAAATAAGGTGTCTCTGCCGACCATTTATGCGGATTCTTTATGTCAGCCTTTAGCCATCCGTAGGCAGCATATCCTCGCTGCGGATTGCGCGCATTCATTATCTTCGCCTTGTTGTCGAGGTTGAGCATCGTGGCGGCATCCTCCTTCATGACGCTGTCGAGCACGGCTTTTCCGTCGGCGTCATACAGCTGTGCCTCGATGTGATAGCCCTCGCCGCGCTGGTAGCCTGTTACTTCAAGTTCGGGATGAACCACGAGTGTGGCATCGGTATAAGTGTCGTCGAGAATTGTGCGCACACCAAAGTCGCGTATGCGTATCTGCGGTGTGGCATAAAGATACACGCTGCGGTGTATGCCGCCGATGCGCCACATATCCTGATCCTCAAGATAGCTGCCGTCTGAATATTTCAGAACCTTCAGCGCTATGAGGTTAGTTCCGCCGTTGAGATAAGGCGTGAGCCTGAACTCTGCCGGCTCCATGCTCCCTTGCGAATAGCCAACCTGCTTGCCGTTGACATAAATGTAGAACGCACTCGACACCGAACCGAAATGGATATACACCTCCTTGCCGCTCCACGATGCCGGAACTGTGAACGTGCGGCGATAGCAGCCTGTGGGGTTACGCTCTATGAACGAAGTGTATTTCTTCTTAGGTTCGCCCATAACATAAGGCGGATTAATCTTGAAAACGTAGCCAGAGCTGCAATATATCGGTGTGCCGTAGCCGTTCATCTCCCAGTCGCCCGGTACAGGAAACATCGTCCAGCCGCTGTCGTTGAAGTCGGTCTGATAAAAATTCTCCGGCTGCATGTCTGGCGTTTTGGTCCAGTTGAATTTCCATTGTCCGTCGAGCGTCATGGTCATATCGCCCGGTTGAGTCAGGTATGGCGTAAACGCAACCCTTGCCGGTTCGCGGTTGATAGAAAGCACATACTGGTTTTCCCAGTCGTGTCCCTGTGCCGCAGCCGTTAATGAGCATAAGGCTAATGTGGCGGTTATCAGTATATTTTTCATTTTCGATGTATCTTCTTTTTTGTTATTTTTCAGATTATCTGAGCATTGTTATTATGCGTCCATGCAATGTATTTTTTCCTATTGATATTGTTATACATTCCGGCCGTTTTGTAAAAGGCGTCCTTTTGCATCCTAAAAGGTATGCTTTTACCGTCTAAAAGGCCACCTTTTGCATCCTAAAAGACGGCCTTTTGCAACGTATTGAAAATCAGTGCGTTGCGCAACCGTTTAAAAATGCCGCTGCCGCAACGGCAAAACAGCCCTGCAACAGCAGTAGTGTTTTATGCCGTGGCGGCTAATGCGGACAGCCGACAAAGCCTGTATCTATTCAATAGTCAGTTTGTCGAACACCATTTTTTCTATGCCTTCGCCGCTCAGTGTCACTATATAGCTGCCGGCGTTGGTCTGCGAGCCTGTTGTGATGCTGGTGTTGCGTCTCTTGGTTTTCTTCTCCGGCGTCTGCACGAAGGTTATGTCGTCTTCCTTATAAACCACGCCGTTAAGGTCGGTTATCTTCACGTGCAGCGTGCGTTCAGCCTCAGGGTTGTAGTAGCGGAAACGCAGGGCATACACCTTGGCCACACCAACATTGTAATGCCATGTTATCACTCCGTTGTTCATCATTCCCTCCACGCTTATCGAGTTGTTGCTGCGTGGCGGCAGCAGACTGTCGGGCGTGTTGGTCATTATGTCTTTGTCAAAGTTCTTCCACATCTCAGGTTCATACTCTTCAGGATAGTCTGCTGCGGCCGTTGAGTCGGTCGTGGCTATTGCTATTGCCGATATCATGGCCTGTCCGGCATTCACCTTCGGGAAGTTGATGTTTATGCGGTAGTCGGAGTTGTGCATATACACCACACGCTTATATGGCTTGGCATATCTTGCCTGTGCCCAGATGTCAAGGTTGTGGATATATGTGCTGTCGTTTATTCCTATGTCAAACAGGCGCAGACCTTCGCAGTCGGTTGTCTCGCTTGCGCCCGCTCCGTACCACGGTTCAATGAAATAGAGTTCTATGCGGTAGTTGCCCGGCTTTGCGGGGAAACTGTATGACAGTTCGTGTCGGCCGAAGCGCGATGTGCGGAACAGAGGCGACACGGGCAGTCCGTTGTTGCAGGTCTGGCTGGCCTGATACGGACTTGCTTCTTTTGGAAATTTGCTGCCCCACGATTTTGACCACTTCGTGTTGTCCTGCATCCACACCGTGCCGAACTTGTCGGTGTAAGAGTCGCCGCCGCAGTTGATGTTGTAAAGATAGTTGTATCCTTTAACCGGCTTCAGCATACTTTCGTCCCAGCTCTTAAACGACGGCAGGGCGATAGAGTCTTCAGCCATTGGCTTGCCGTTGTGATATGCCGTAGCCTTTATGATGTCGCCGTCGAGGCTGATGTTAGTCCATTTAAATAGCGATGTCGTGTCAGCTTTGACCTTAGTTTCGGCCCAGTTGCCGCAGCTCAGTCTTACCGAGTCGCAGTTGCTGTACACGCGCACGCTGTCTTTAGAAATGTTGGGCACGATGTAAACCGTCTGTTCCTTGTCGGCATCTGTGTAGCGCGACTTATACATATAGAAGGCATCAGTAGGCTGCTCCCATGTTGTGAAGAGTCCTTTATGGTTAAACGGACCAACCTTGTCGATGCGTCGCAGGCCCTCGTCGGGCTGACGTCTGCCGGGATTGTCGTGGCTCTGCAGCACCCAAAGAAACTGTCCGCATACGCTGTCCTTTACGCTTTCAGCCAGCTGAGCCTTGCGTTCCAGTATGTCGCAGAATTTCTCTTCGGTGTATCTTTCGCCCGTATGGTTGCCTATGGTGCGCCATGCGCCATATTCACCGTTGAGCAGCTGGTCGGGCTGTTTCAGTTCGTTGCCGTAGTTTTCAATATTTCCGCCGTAGGTTCCGCTCCAGTTCTGCACCACATTCCAGTCGGTTCCTTCGCCTCCGTTACATGTCGTTATCAGGCGCATTGTGCCGCATGTAGGGTCGAGTTTGCGTATAATGTCTGAACATTCCTTGGCAAAGTCGGCAGGCAGAGTGCTTTCGTTCTGCAGGCCCCACAGTATTATCGACGGTGAGTTGCGGCGCTCTTTCACCCATTGGATAAGATGGCGCTTGAAACTCTCCCTGAACTGTGGCGTGTCGTACCATATATGAGCCGAGAACTGCGGCCACCACAATAGTCCTTCCTTGTCTATCAGCTGCTGATACCTTAGGTTGTGGGGCTGATGAGCATCTCTGAAAGCGTTAAATCCGGCACTCTTAACCTCCTTTATGCGGGCGTCAATCTGTCTGTCGGTGAAAGCGTGGCTCTGTCCGAACATGTGTTCATATTCGCAGACACCATTGATAAACACGGGTTTGCCGTTCAGATAAAATCTGTTGTCGCCGTCTTTGCGTGTCAGCGGCCAGCTTATTGTCCTTATTCCGAACGGAGTTTCAAGGTCGTCAGTGGCTTTGTTGTTGCGCTTTATGATGCTGTTCAGCTTGTAGAGATAAGGCTTTTCTATGCTCCACAGCTTCGGGTCGGCTATCGGCGACGATTGCCTTATTGTCTTGGTCTCGCCCGGATTCAGCGTAATATTCTCTGTAAGGCGAATCACCTGTTTTCCGTTGTGTTCGCAAATCTTGCTCGTAAGACTTACAGAGGCAGTGTCGGTGCCGTAGTTGCACACTTCGGTGTCGACGAATATGCTGTCGGCTGCGGCATTATTCCATACATGCACGCCGAAGGGTTCAATCCTTACCTTGTCGGTTATCTCCAGCACAACCGGACGATATATGCCGAACGGCTGTGAGCCTTCGCTGAATCCCCATTCAGAGCTGCATCCTCCGCACACCCACGGCATGTCGGTTATGCCCTTAGGATGGTTCACTCTTACTTCAAGTTGGTTTTCGTCGCCCTTGCGTACATATTTTGTTATGTCTATGGTCTTGGTTGTGCGGCCTATGTCGTATCTGCCAATCTTCTTGCCGTTGAGCGTTACTTCGGCGTATGTGCCTACACCCTCAAAGCGCAGAAAATATTCTTTACCCTCCATGTTTGGCGCAAGGAAGAATTTGTTGAAGTCGGCTCTTCCGTGCAGGTTGCCGTGCTCCTTCTGCAGTGCGCCGTAATAGTCGTCAAGATTGTAGGGTATGTCGGTTCTGAACTTGTTGCGCCCGTAGCTCACTTCCCAGTTGTCGTTCAGCGACGCAATAAAGCGTTTGCCGGTTGCGTTGGGCTTTGGGAAGTTGACTTCGCTCTGTCCCATAGGCTTACTTGTGGCCAGGGCTATGCCTCGCTGTTCAGAATTATTTACGGCACAATAGAAGTGATATACCACGCCGTTATGGTAAATCACGCAGCTCTTATGAGCAAACATCTCATCGTAAGGCTTTGACGGCACGATGAGATCTTCACCCTTCCAGTCGGTCCAGTGAATCATGTCGTAGCTGGCCGCGAAGGTGTTGTAAGCGTTATATTCGCGTGTCGGATTGAAAGCCGAGAAGTAGAACATAACGTAAAGGTTGCCCATCTTCACTATCTGGGCGTCGCCGGTAATTGTTCCGTCGCTGTCGTGCGCAAATATAGGGTTGTTTTCATATCTGCGCCACTTCTTCATATCGTTAGAGAAAGCAATGCCAATGCGTTCGCCTTTGGGGTGAGTGGCGTCTTTACCGCCGGCATTATAGAACATCATGAACTGGTAGCCAAACTCCTTTTTGTCTACTCTGTACACCGTACTCTTGTATTGTGTGAGCTGTTCCCACCACTGCGCGTTCTTGTCGTTATACGACAGAATGGGTTTCTTGTATGTCTCCCACAGATGTGCTTTGGTGATGTCTTCCTTTGTTGAGGCCAGACCTATGCTCAGCGGAGCCTTTACGGCCTCGTATCCTGTGCCCTGTCCGCCGATGTAAGTCATCCAGTAGCGGTCTTTGAACTTCTCAATGCCGTAGCTGCCGCCCCATTCATAGTCGATGAGAGCGGGAAAACCTCCGCGCTGGTTCATGTCCCAGCCTTCATGACTGAAGGCCAGAATACGTCCGAGTGTGGTCCAGTGAAGCAGGTCGTTGCTCTTTGCCAACCATGTTTCATATCCTCTTCCGTTGGTTCCGTCAGAGCCGTTGTAGCACACGTAGGTCATATACCAGCTGTTGCCTTCCCTGAAAACGGTGGGGCAGTCGATTTTCTTGTTGTTGCTCTCGGGAGCAACAACAAGACCAAATTTATAAGGAGTTCGTGCTGCCTCATACACTTTTTGCATCTCCTCTTGGCTCACAACAGTCTTTACGGCGGGCTTTGCTTTTGCGCGTCGTCTGCTGCGGCTCTGTGCGCCTGCGCCGGTGCATATCAGCAGCATCAATACTAACAGGATGTTCTTTGTCATTATTCTTTCTCTGCAGAGTTGTTACATGAATAGCCAGTCAACCTCGTTGCTTCCGCCGTTGAGTTTGGCGTCTCTCGGTTTGAGGTCGGTGGTGGTAAATCCGGCAACCATTATTATTCCCTTTGGCAGGTTTATCACGTGGTGTCCGGGTTGCAGACTGTAGGCGTGAATGTTCACTATCGGCATGTCTGACATGCTTATAGCATTGGTTATCAGAGCCTCAGCCTGACCATATTCGTTTCCGGTAGCGTCGGTTTCGAGTTTCGGAGGACTCGCAAACTTGTTCTGGTCGTCTATGAAGAAGCCGACAAGCATTTTTACAGGTTTTGTCGTTTCAAACTCAACCTTGCCTCCAACGATGCGCGTTGTGTCGCGGTTGAGCACAAGTGCCTTCAGTCCTTCAAGCTCGGGAGCAAGCGAGTCGATGGCTTCGTTGCGGTTTTCAAACAGCTTTGCGCCCTTTGTCAGCGTAACGGTCTTGTAGTTGCTTATCAGCTTGACGTCAGCATTCACTGCCTTAGGATATTTCTCTTTCTTGCTGTCTGCATCTTCAGGCGATGTGAGTTTTACGATGTTGTTCTTCAGATTATTCACTTCGTCTTCATATACAGGAACCATCTCTTCCCATGTCTTAAACTTGCCGTCATCTCCGCCTACAGGTATTCGACGCTGTGATGTCTGCATGCTGTTGGCATAAAGATATGTGTCCTTTGTCCTTTCAGCCAGTTGTTTAAAGTATTCGTTGCTCTTTTCAAGCAGCGGAACTGCCTTTTTGAGGTAGTCAACATCCTTGCTCCATTTGTAGTTGAGCACCTGTTGCGCACCGAGAACTTTATATTTAAACGAATAAGCAAACTCTTTGTAACACTCCATATCGTTTAAAAGACGCATAAATTCGTCTTTATTCTTTGTTATCTTTCCGCTGATGTTGCTTATGGCGGCTACAGCCTTGTCGCCGTGAGCCACGCATTGGTCGACAATATCGAGAGGAAGTTCGCCTTCATGTTTCTCGTGTTTCCATTCTTTTTCAACATATTCAATCAGTTTTTCGCCGGCAGGGCCGCAGCTCTGATAGAACTCTTCATATACCGTATATTTGTAGGGATTTACGAGCTGGCTGGCTTTCATTCCGAGCAGCAGGCACTGGCGGTTGCCTTCTGTAATGCCGAAGCGGCGTATAAGCTTGGGGGCTATCTCGCCACTCTCGTCGTAAGCCTTCAGTATCTGTTTTGCAGTGAGCGTGTCGGTGCCGTAATAGTCTGCCAGCACTTTAGTCCAATACGTGCCGTCGTTCTGTCGTTTGCAGTTCCATGCATAGCGTCCCCATGCCGAATACCACATCCAGTCGCGGTCTATCTGCAGCAGGCGCTCGCCGTTAGGCAGTTTATCGGCAGTGTAGGGCCAGTCCCAATAGCTTGCCTGAGGATATAGGTGCAGTCCGTTAGCGCCGTGTACCTTGTGCATGGCGTTCACGGCTTTTTCGATGAATGCAGGCGAACTCCAGCGCCACGGCTCAAGATTTGCAAGAATGTGCACATTGCTTATGTGTATCGGAGCGACGCTGCTGAGTTGTCTTTGGGTTTCAGCCCACGGACCTCCCGGCTCGTATGTGGTGAGCGATTCGCCCGTATACTTTGTCATTGTGTAAATGTTCTTGTAGAGCGGAAGCGACTCACGCAGCACGCGCGGGCCGTCGGTGTCGTGCGAACGCAGGATGATAGGCGGTTCGTCGGTTCGGCCTGAAGCCTTCAAACCGTCTTTTATGCCCGGAATGATAGTCTTTGTCATCCATTCAACGTCATCGTCGATGGTTGCCATTGCCTCGCCGAGACATACAAGGAAACCTACGTTTGGATATTTCTGAATAAATGCCGAAATGCTCTTGCGTGTGTAGTCGCTGATAAGTGGAGTGATTGGGCGGTTGCGGTCTTGTGTCTTTAAACCGTAATGGTCGGCAAAAGGCTTTGACAGAATGATATTATAGAACATCTGTATCACACGTATTCCACGCTTTGCAGCTTCTGTCGTAAGGAACGTAAACATCTCCTGATTTTTTGCCATCGTAGCGTCGTCTACTTCGGCTGCAAAAGGATAATCGTCAAGTTTTACGAGTGATGCAAACGGATGACCGTTCCACAGGAACACTGCGTTCATGTTGTCGGCAGCGAGCATGTCGAGATATTTTATCCACAGCTCTTTGTCGTAGAACCATGGAAAGTTCTCAGGTGTATAAGGATACTCATAAACCTTGTGTCCGGGAAGATAAACCGTCTTTTGAAGTCCCACGCAAGCTCCTCGTATTTTCATTTCGGGTGCGTCTACTATAATTGTCGGTATTTCCAGATTACCGTTCAGCTTGTAATATTCAAGAAGTCGGTTAGTGCCGTAGATAGCACCCGACGCATCGTTTCCGGTGATGCTTATCGTCTTTCCCTTCCTTTTTATTGTGAATCCTTCCTGCGGCAGGTTAGCCTGATTGTCGGCCACTCCGATTTTAATCTTGTATCCCTTTTGCATTGAAGGCACATAACTGTTGATCAGAGATGCCGCATATTCAGTCTGCGGCACTGCCGGGTTATGTTCAACTTTTGTCAAGGATGTGCCACAACTCGATAATGTTATTATCAGTCCTGATGCAATTATGCTTCGAATGTGTCTCATAATTCAATCTTAATTTCTTTTCCTGATGGTATTTCTATGTTTCTTTTTCCGTTTTCAAGTATAAGCGTTCCATGTCCGCCGTCGCTCTTTATGGTTACCGACTGCTTGTCCATTTTCACATAAACAGCGCCGAACGGTGTGGGCACTGTGCCCTCCATCCATTCAAGTCCGCCGAGAGACGGTTTTACGGTGTACTCTTCAAATCCGGGCTTTGTAGGCTTTACGCCGAGATAATATTTGCCGAGCAGATAAATCGGACTTGCTCCCCAAGCATGGCAGAGACTCTTGCCGTAAGGACGTCCATACATGGCAAGTTTCTCGGTTCCGTGTTCGTCGGGGTTATATTTCTCCCAGAATGATGTGGCGCCTTCTTTAAGCATGCCTCCCCAATAGTCTTTTATCTCTTTCATAACCTTGTCCTGCTCGTCGAGCATGCACAGGGCTTCAAGTTCGTAGAAGCGCATATATGGCGTTGTTATTCTTAGAACGTCATCGTTGAGTATAACCGAATTTTTCACCGTTTGTTGCCTTTCTGCATCAAGATAACCGAATATTATGGCAAACATGTTGGGGTAACGGAACACATCCTCGCTCTGTTTACCGTTCAGACAGTTATGAACAAGAGCCTTTTTCTCGTCGTTCCAGAATTTAGGCATTATCTTTTTGCCCAATGCGTCAGCCTTTTCCTGATATGCTTTTCCGTCCTCTTCATTTCCTGTCAGATTTGCCACAGTGGCTATTGCTTCAAGAGATTTTCTGAAAAGAATCTGTTCAAAAGCCAGTTGTCCGTGCTTGTCCATCGGCTTGTCGGCCCAGTCAACGAACACCCAGTCGCCGTCCATACCCTCAACCATGCCTTCGCTGTCGGTACGTCCCAGCACATAAGTCATGTAGGTCTTCATCGTAGGATAAATCTGCGTGAGGAAATGACGGTCGCCGCTGTAGAGATAATAGTCGTTGATGGAGTTAAACCAATAGAAGGTATAGTCCATTATGGTGTTGATATGGCTCGTTATTGGAGCCTTTCCTGCAAGCAGCCATGTGGTGCGTTTCACCATATCGTTGTCGTTGAACAGATAATAGTTCATCAGATAGCTTTGTGTCGCGTCGCCGCTCCACACCCATCTGTCGCGCTTTATGCCGTCGATGAAAAACTCGCGTGTGGTTAGCTGCATTGTGTATGCGCCTATTTCCCATATCCTGTTAAGTTCTTCATCATTGCATCTGAATGTTCCTTTCTCTTCTTCGGGCATAAACTCGTAGTCCATGCTCACGCTGCTTACAGAGCATCCTTCTGTCTCAATGCATATAAATCTGAATGCCTTGCTGTTGCCAAGCACGTAGTCGCCGGATATTTCTGTTGCTTGATTTGTTGCCAAATCAGTTACTATACCGTTGCATACTTCAAGTTTGTCGAGTGTTTCGCAGTGGTCTTTGTCTGTCGCTTCTTCCTTGCTCTCTCCGTAGTAGATGTTTATCGTGCCGTTGCCTTTTATGCCTTTAAGCACGGCATAGCCGAAAGTCTCTTTACCAAAGTCGTAGACGTTGCCTTCAGACGATACTGCCTGTTCAGGCTTGCGCTGCAGTTTGAATTGTGACGGACGCTGATCTATGCTGTCAAAGTTATAGAATCCTGCCGGCATATACACGGTTGATGACGTGTCGCTTGCCTTGCCGCTCTCGTCTATCCATTCTTTGTCCTCGAATGTTACGTTCCATGTGCCGTCGGTCTTTACTGTCTTTCCGTCAACATAGAGTGCCGGCGGGGTGCATTGGTTATGCACCTTTATGTTTATTCGGTGCTTTCCTGCTGCCAGTGTTATCTTCTTTGGCATGCCGAAAAGCATTTTTCCGTCAATTTTTATGTTATAAGAGCCTTCGGCTTCAACCTTCAACTCTTCATCTTCAGCAAGTTCGACAGCCTTGCTGAACTCCACTGTAACGTAGTGGCTGTCCTGTTTCCAGAACGGCGGAAAATATGCGCCGCGGTCGGTGCGGCGGTTGTTCATCTTGTTGCCGAGCCATATCTCATAGTCGCCCGGATACCATATCCATGTTGCTTTATATGTTGTCGCCATATCTTTCTTTTGTTATTTGTTCTAGAGTCTTTCCCTGTGTCTTTGGTGCCCATACAGTACCTATGATGAGGGATATTATGAAGAATGCCATCATTATGTAGCCGGCAATGGTAAATCCTTCGCCGTTTTTGCCGTAGATGTGAACGAAATAAAGTCCCCATACAGCCGATACGCCTCTTACGATGAAGAACATTATGCCCTGCGCGGCAGCCCTGTATTTGGCCGGAAACAGTTCTGAAGCCCAAAGAGCATAGAATGTCTGTACCGAAATTCCTGCCTGGATTGCCCACATAAGCGTGAATATAACGAGACCTGTCATGCTGTTGATGCCAATCGTAACTATTATCAGCCATGCCAAAACGCCCATGCTTACGCCAATGGCGAAGAGAACGCGCTGGTTAACATGGTCGATAATCAGCGAGCAGACAAATGTCATGATTATTATCACTACCCACTGTCCGGCGGCAAACATATTTGCCATGGCGTTGCTCAGACCGCCTGCTGTCTCGTATATATGCGGCTGGAAGAAACCCATTACGGAGCATACAAGGTTCCATGTGAGATACATTCCTGCCAAAAACAGCATTGAGCGCACGCACACCTTATTGGAGAATAGATCGCCAAATGACGAGAACACGCCATGTTTCTTTGTCTCGTCTTTTGCTTCAGCAGCCTTTGCGGCTTTCCATTCGGCACTTTCGTCAAGTCTTCGCTGAAGTTGCCATGCAATGAAGGCAACGATGAAAAGAGATGCAAACACTATTCGTGAACTGAACACATTTAGTGCCGCGCCTTGAGCCTCGCCGCCTGTTATGAGGTTTGCCACGTATTCAACAAAAGGAAACAGCACTCCTCCGTTGTCGTCTGCACCTCCTGTTGCCGGAGCCAACAGCGCGCCGATAATCAGAATGATAAGCGGTCCGATGCCCCATGCCATCTGAGATATGCAGATGTTGCGTCCGCGGTTGGCTGTTTCAGAACTTTCTGATATGTAAGTCCATGATGCCGGCACTCCGACACCTACAGATATTCCCGTTACGAGAAAACCCAGAAGCAGGGTGGGGAAGTTTACCGACAGCATGACAATAGCCACACCGAGCATGTACACAAGCATATTGTATGTGTAGATGGCCTTGCGTCCGTATTTGTCAGCAAGAAAACCACCAATAATTGCTCCTATTGCCGCACCAAGGCAGTTGGCGCTTATGGCGTTAAGCCATCCTAAATGAGCCTCGCTTAGGTCGAGATAATTCTGCCACAGCGTAAGTCCGCTGGCTCCTGCGACAATAGCTCCGGCGTCGAGATAGTTGGTCAGCGACACGGCTATTGTGCTTTTCAGACTTCCTTTATTTTTTCCCATATTATTAGATTTGTAAATAGATTTGTTTATTCGCTTGTTTTCATTATTCGGTCCAAAATGTCTTATTCGGCTTTGATGCCTGCGTTAGCCTTTATACTGTCGGCTACGGCAGGGCCGTTGTTTTCCCATGTATTTCCGGGACCGTTTGCGTTTTTCAGATATTTTTCACTCGGCGTCCAGTTGTTTCTTACTGTTATGTAAGAGGAACCTTCGTCGGTGTAGAGATAGAACCAGTGGTTAGGATCGTGAGCATAGCTTGGCGAATAGATGTCTCTAACCACATTCTCTTCTATAAACGAGTGGGGCTGTGAGCCGAGAGTGTAAATTCCGGCTGTGTCGTACATGTGTTTTGCATAATGGTAAATAAGGTTGCCTTTCACAAGATTGTTCGACATTGAACAAACCTGCTGATTCCAGCCCCAGCCCATGCTGATGCCTGTGTATGACACTTCGTTTATCTCGTTGTAGCATATCTTTATGTCTTTCACAAAACCGGCACCTATGCCAACGCATCCCCAGTCTTCGTTGGCAACGTCGGTTACGAGGTTGTTGGTTATGTTGAGGCCTGTACATATTATTCTGCGGTCTGACGGGTCGTAAGGCAAATGTGCCTCGTGTGCCTCCGGACTGAACGTTCCTGCCAGGATTCCGTTGCCTCCCATGTCTCTGAACGTACAGCGGTCAACGGTTCCACCTTTTATATATGTATTGTAGTCGAGCCCTGTCGATGCATTATGTTCAAAGACACATCTTGTGAACGACACGTTTTCTGCGCAGTCAAGGCTTACGGCAGCAGCCGGACGGCCCACCCATCCCTGATTGTCGAGCTTGTGGTCGCCGTTCGGACGGTCCATCTTTGGGCGAAGCTTGTAGGCTTCTGTCATATACATTCCTGCCTGCAGTGGCGCGTGTCCGCTTATAGAGGGGCGCATCCATGTGGCATAGCTGAACGTTATACCCTCAAATGTTACGTCTTTCACCGGATTATCGGGTGTGCCTTCCACCTTGAGCAGAGTTTCCACGGCGGGTACAACAACTTCTGCCTTACTCATGTTCTCGCCTTTACGTGGTATGTAATATATCTTTGATGCTCTCGCGTCGAGATACCATTCGCCCTCGCTGTCGAGCAGTTCTTTGGCGTTGGTCAGATAAAACGCTGAGTTGTGTCCGTCTGACGTAACCATTGGCGACGGCCAGGGATGCATAAAGTGGATGTGGCTTTCAGGCTGCTGAAAGGTTACGGCAGCGCTGTCGCCGGCTATCTTAATTGATTTAATGCGCAGATTGGCAACACACCACATTTCGTGAAGCACCATTTCGGCATATTTTGCGTTCACTATTTTCTTTACAGCCTTTGCCGGCACATAGATAGTCTCTTTAGCCTTGTCGAGATTTCTTATTCTGAACATATCGTCGAAATTTTCAACGTCGCGCGCCCTTATGGCTTTTTTACCGTTTACCCACATCTGTCTGAACTCAAGCGGACGACCGTTGAAGTCGGGCACGTCGGCAACATACATATTGCCTTCCTTGTGCCAGTTGGTTATCCTCACGCCTCCGCTTATTGTAACCTTGCCGTCGGCAACAATGCGTGTGCCGTTGTCTTCAGGCCTTACCACTATTGGCTGGTAAAGACTGTAGGTGCCTTCGCCAAGGTGAATAGTTATGTCCTTGGCATTGTTCAGCTTTCTTTCTTCCCGTGCCTGTTGCAGGGCTTTCTCAATAGCGTATGCGCCCGGCTTGACAAGCAAGTCGGTCGCATAGAGATTTATTCCGGCATAAGCCGTTGTTATGAGTGCGATTAATATTCTGCGGGTATCCATACTGTCATTTCGCTCTTGCCTCTGTTGCCCCATGCGTAATAGGGTATTAGGCGTATTTTCACTTTATTCTTGTCCTTGCTCACTTCTCTGTAGAGAGTGTTGCTCCATGATTTTTCACTGCGGTTTACGGCTTCTGTCTCAAGCGCCATTATACGGCTGCCGTCGATATTCATTTCCACCGGTTCAAACTTTGCGTCAACAGGTATTGCCACGTTGTCGATGTCAACCCCATTCAGGTCATTGCTCTCAAGGCAGTATATAATAGGTCCGCGCTGTACAGCCACCTGTCCGCGGCATTCCTCAACCAGTGGGTTAGCCTCGATGAGCTTTGTTTCCATAGGCATTTCGAGTGTTACCATGTCGCCCTTTTTCCACGTGCGGGTTATCGAGGCATAAGTTTCACTCTTTACGTCAGCGTTAACAGCTTCTCCGTTAACCATTATCTTTGCGCCGTTGCACCATGACGGTATTCTCAGCTTCAGCGTAAAGTTCTTTTTGCCTTTCAGTTTCTTAACGTTTATTGCAATGTTGCCGTTCCACGGATAGTCGGTTTCCTGTGCAAGAGTTATCTCACCAATGCCGTCGAGCTTTGTTGTGAGAGTGTTGTCGCCATAGAGATTGACATAAATCTCGTTTTTGCCTACGCTGTAAGCATAGTCCTGTGCTTCGCAGAGTGTGCGCAGCGTGTTCGGCGGACAGCAGAAACAGCTGATATATTCTTTTCGCTCTTTAGGCCAGCGCAGCGTGTATGGCAGTTCGTCCGACATTCTTAACGGATTGGTGTAGAAATATTTCTTTCCGTCAAGACTTATGCCGCACAATATGCTGTTATACAGGCAGTTCTCCACCAAGTCGGTGTATTTGGCGTCAGCCGTAGTCTGGAACAGTCGCCAGTTGAGCATCATGTTTCCTATGTTGGCGCACGTTTCGTTGTGAGCCGTAGAGTGGGGCAGCTGATAAGGGCGACCATAGCTCTGATGCACCTTCTGTATAAGGTCAGGCTTATATTCTGTTCCGTCAGGCGAGGTTCCGTCATACAGGGCGCCGCAGGCTCCGTTGATATACATCTTGCGGTAAACTATGTCGTTCCAAATCGAGTCGAGATTCTTCTTCAGCTGAGCCTCGCCGTCCTCAGTGTAGAGGTCGGCAACGCCGGCGTAAAGATAGTTGGCTCTTACCGAGTGGCCCATAGCTTTATATTGCTGTCTGAACGGTATGCGGTCCTGATTGTCGTCGGTGCCGTTCTTTACGCTGTCGCGTATGTTTATCAGCTGTTTCGACAGTTCGAGATATTTCGGGTTGCCTGTCTCGCGGTAAATCTCTGTTATCGCCATATAGTGTGAAGGACATATCACACCCTTGTGCAGCGCGTCGGCCGACGGGTTCATGTAAAAATCATACAGACAGTCGGCTGCCTTTATTGCGCAGTCGAGCAGAGTTGTCTTGCCCGTAGCGCGGTGATGAATTATTCCTGCCGTTATGAGATGTCCCATGTTGTAGGCTTCAAAGTTAAGCGGATTGCCGAAACGGCCGTCCTTGCTTGTGCCCACCTTTGTGCCTATGGTCTCGTTCTCTTTTTCTTCGTCCTGCAGCGCTTTCTTGTTCATTTCGGCTATCACCACGGGGGTGTGCAGATAGCCGTCGGGACGCTGGGCCTTGGCAATGAGGCCGATTACGCGGTCCATTATCTTTTCCAGTTCCGGGTCTTTGTTCACTGCATACACAGCAGCCACTGCCTCAAGCCATTTATACATGTCGCCGTCGTGGAAAGGAGGTCCGTGTCGTTTGCCTTTCTTTTCGCCGGCAGCAATCATAAAGTTGTTATAGCTGTTGCCTTTGTCCGACTTCCATGTCTCCCACATGCTCTGCAGCGAAGTGCCGCTGAACACGCCGAAACGTTCGCCCCAGAAACCGCCTGTCCATCTCACGGCGTTAATCGGTGTAGAGTTGACAACGGCATATTTGCTGTTGCGCGTGTCGGTTATTCCGCCATGCTGTGCCATCACGGGCGTAGCTGCTGCGGCAGATATAAGGATATTTATCAGAATAGATTTTTTCATTTGTTAAATCTCGTAGGGTAAATATTTTTAGTAAACACAATATTAAAGTGTGCCTCCGCGTGCCTTCACGCGCTTTGCCCATTCCTCGCGTTCCTTCTGCAGGTTGTATCCGCGCTTGCTCAGGTAGTTGTTTATTCTTCCTTTGTATTTTCCGAAAGCCTCATGCTTTTTCTTAGAGCTTTCAGCGTCGATGGCATATTCGCGTGCCTCTTTCAGCCATGCAAGAATCTGTGCTTTCTCTTCCTCTTTAAGTGTAGGAATCATGTCGCACTGTGCATCGTAGGTAACTTTCACCACGTTATATGTCATGACGTCTTTTACTGTTTCAATCTGATTATCGTCAAGAAACAGAGAAAGGTCGGCAATGAAACCTGCGTGCGAGCGGTAAAGCTTCTGGTCTTTTTGGCTCTCTGCAAATTTCTGTGTGAGCTTTTTCTCGTTTCCTGTAAGGGTTGAGGCTGATTTCTTTATGCTGTCTCTTTCAGCGTAAATATCGTTGAGGGTGAAATATCTGTTTGCAACAATGTTTCTTACCTGTTCGCCCTTGTCCGTACCGGTTATGTTCAGCGCGTCGGTTACTTTCTGTGCCCTGCCCAATATGCTGTTTACATAGTTTTGGTCGCGTCCTTCCGATTTTAACTGGAATGTCTGGGCGTAAGTTGTTCCAAATGTTATAAGCGTTACAAAAATAGCTAAAATCTTTTTCATTGCATTATCTCTTTTAAGTATTTAACATTCTCACCATAGTTTTTCTTCACGTTGCGCACTTGATTTATATCGCGGCTGCGCTCAACAAAGAGCCATCCTGACCATCCTGCTTTATCAAGAGCCTTTTTTATCTTTTTCATCTTTACGGCCTTGTCGTTTCTTAGCCACACGCCGTCGGTGTTGCTGGCGTGAATGGCACATATACGGTCTTTGCCCAATGTCTTTATTTCTTTGGCGATGTCGCGTTTGTTTTCTATTGCCGTCTGGAATTTATAGAAGATCTTTATGCCGTCTGAATTTATCTCGTCAAGCAGTTTGATGTTGCCTTCGGCATCGAGCGGCGTGTCTATGCCTATCACCATGCCGCGTGCCTTAGCCATTTCGCCTATTTCGTGCAGTCGCCATACAATCTGCCGGCGCAACTGCAATGAGTCGGTCCAGTTGTTGCCGCATCCGCCTAAAGGCAGAAAAGCCACTTTGGCTCCCATGGCGTCCATAGTGTTAAGGCAGTCTTGTATAAGCCATCGCCAACTTTCTTTCTTAGCAAAGCTCTGTCCGTAGAATCCGGACATGGCTACGGCTCCAACCTTTATTCCGAAACTGTCGGCTGTATGTTTAAACAGACTGACCATCTTGGGGTCGCGCATCTTGTTGTCAAACGAGTTGCGGTTGCCCAATCCGCCCATATCCATCTCTATGCCGTCGCATGCAAGTTCCTTAGCGAGTTTGAACTCACCTAACTTTTGACGTTTCAGTACCATCCAGTCGCATACGCCAATCTGGTAGCGCTGCTGTGCCAATACCGACTCGGGCACTATAATCCCGGCCGCTAATATTAATAAGGTAAAAAATAAACGTTTCATAATTATGTAAATGACGCAATTTAATCTGTTTTGTACTATTTGCCAGCCTATAATTTGCCTTTTTATACGCTTGTCTGCTTTTGTGACGGATAAATGCTTGCGCTGTTACCTTTAAATGAACGCTTGTCGACTCTGATTTATGATAAAATGAGTGTTAAAATTAATATTTGTCCTTTATTCTGTCATACAGAATATTTTGTGTCTTTCATAAGTTAATGGAAAACTATTTTATTTGTGTAAGAAATTGCCTAAAATAATAAGCCCGGAAAAGTTTGTGTTTTCCGGGCTTTTGAATATGTGTGGCAGATGTTCGGAAAGTTGAAAACTATGAACCGGACTTCTGTCGGTAAATTAATAATCTGTGGCTGGTTTTATTGTATTGCAATTTTCTTTTCTGGCGCTCCGAAATAGCTCGGATGACTGTTGTCTGGATTTATAACGATGCGTTCGAGGACAATTTCTGGGTCAACCATATAAATCTTAAACTTGTGCAGTCCGCCTTTGTTTATGTGCAGGCGGGTTGTCAGCCAACGTATATTGTCGAAAACTTCGTTGCGCATAAATTCGCCGTATCCTGTAAGTTTTATGTCTGTTGCCGGTTTGGGCAGTGGTTTCAGATTTTTAGACATGGCGAGATTTTGCGGAGTGTATTCGTCAAATGTGTCAACGAAGCCTTGTCGGGCGTCAATTATTATAGGGTCGTTGTCGTCAAGTCCTATTGCTAGTCGTAGTCCGCGCTCTGGGTTAATGTCCTGAGTTGGCAGTATGCCTATGCAGACGGTTACGCTGTCAGTGTCAGGCAGCAGCACATTGTATTCAAGTTGTGCCGCTTTGTCTGTTTCAGATATTTTTGCCGTTACGTCGTCGGCACCCATACATCCTTCGCCTCTGCCTAAGTCGGGCAACATTGTCCATGAGGCTTTTGTCCCCTTTACGTTGTCAGAGTAGCCGTATGACGGAACAGAAAACTCGTTGCCTGCAAAGTTTCCGTAGAAAGGTTCTGTGGTTTCGGGCCTTTCTGCCTTTACTGCGTTTACGGTTATCTGTGATGATGATTTGCCGTCGCTTATGGTTATCGTTGCCGAATGTCTGCCGTTGTCGATTTTTGTCCAGTCAACGCTTGCCATTATGCGCTCTTCTGTAGTTACGTTACCGTAGCTTTTGCTCAGTTTAACCCACGGTTTGTCGGCTTTGGCTGTAAACTTAAAACTGCCGTTGCCGCGGTTGAATATGTCGATGTAATACTCTTGGTTGAGCAGCACATCGAAAGTAGGCAGCGTGTCCTTGGTTTCAGCCTTGATGTTGCCTTCAATGTTTACGCCCATGCATGGCTTGTCAAGCGGCATTACGGTGAGCAACTGCGGCAGCGAGTCGCGCTCGGGCATATACCAGTGGGTGTAGCCTATGTGCTTGTCAGACATCATGTTCTTCCATTTGCCGTTGGCAAGTGTATCGTTGTAATAGCGAGTCAGGCAACTATCTTCTTCAAACAGTTTTCTTGCCGTTTCGGCACAGCTGTTAGCCAGAGGGCGCTGTTGTGCCGCATAGACATTGTTTCGTGTGGCAGCCGTGAACATCTGCGCCACTCCTGCCGAGGCAACGGCAGGGTAGTAGACAAGCTGAAAGAAGGCATCGTCATATTCCTTGGGTATCTGCCTGCGCAGGGCAATGGCCTTAGTCTTCAGTTCCTGCCACAGACTGTCCACTCTTTCTGTCTCGTGATAGTTGGCAACGCTGAATATTCCGGGACGTTGCACTTCGGCCTTTCTCCACAAGTTGTATTTCGGATAACGGCTTACGAGGTAGGCAATATCAGATGCAAATGAGTCGCCGAAGTTTTGTGCCGCCCATGCCGTGGTGTATTTATATATGTCGTCGGCAGTAATGGCGTCAGGATTCCAGGCATAGCGCATGATGAAGTCAATAGGAATTTCCTTGGGTTTCAGGTCGCCTACGTTGATCACCCATAAGTCGTCAATGCCGGTTTTGTATGCCAGTCCGAGCTGTTCACGCATTTTAGGTACTGTGGTTGTGTTCACCCAGCGGTCGTTCCATGGTCCGCCGTTCATGTCTACGTGGTAATAAAGTCCCATTCCGCCTTTGCGGTTGCGTTCACGTTCGGGTCCTGTGCGCCTTATGTATCCCCAGTTGTTGTCGCAGAACAGCAGCAGCACATCGTCGGGGACATTAAATCCTTTGTCATAATAGCGCTGCACTTCGGTGAATATGGCCCACAGCTGCGGAATGTCTTTAGCGTCTTTTCCGTAAACCTTGCTGATGATGTTGCGCTGACTTGTAATCACTTCCGACAGCGTTTTCATGTTGGCTTCGTCGTCGCCTTTGCCCATTGCCACATCGCCGTCGCCTCTCATGCCTATTGTTATCATGTTGTCGTAATTCTTGTTGCGCTCAATTCCATAACTGAAAAACTTGTCAAGGTTAGCCTTATTAACGTTATAGTCCCACGGGCCAATCTCTTCGCGTCGTCTTGTATACTCTTTGTGGGCACGCATCATGGGTTCGTGGTGCGATGTGCCCATAACAATGCCGTACATATCTGCCAGTTCGGGGCAACGCGGGTCGTCCTCGTTGAAGGCGCTGTCCCACATGGCCGGCCACAGGAAGTTTGCCTTTAGGCGCAGAAGCAGTTCAAACATGTGGACATACATGTCAGAGTTGATGCCTCCGAAGCGTGCCTTTGCCCATCCTCCGAACGACGGCCATTCGTCGTTGATGAATATGCCGCGATATTTAACCTTAGGCGACGGCTGCACATATCTGCCTTGGCTTACATAGAGTCTGCTGCTCTTTCGTGCCGGTACATCAGCCCACCAGTACCATGGCGATACGCCAATCTTTTCTGAAATGTCGTATATGCCGTATATTGTTCCACGTTTGTCGCTGCCCGCAACAACGAGATTGTTGCCGATGGTCTGTATTACGAAAGATTCCCATTTGCCTTCAATGCCTGTAACATCGAGCTTTTTGTTCTTTATCAGCTTGTCGATGAGTTTGCTTTTTCCTATGGTGCCAACTATTACAGCGCCTTTTGCAGCTTTGTCGGTTACAGTAACCTTGGCTGCCGTTCCTGTAACCTTGCGTATGTCGTCGCCGAGGTCGGCAGCAGCCCTTCTTACGCCTTCATAGTCTGATGAAGAAACACAGATATTGGCAGTTATGCCGTTTTCTGCAATGCAAAAAGCTCCTTGACCTTTTTCATAACTTATGTATTGTGGCACATTGCTTAGATATTTTGTGTTTATAGGTGTAGTGTCAGTTGCATTTGTTATTGTAGATATTGCTAAAAACAAGGTTGCAAATAATGTTTTTAATGATTTCTTTCCAAGCATGTTTGTCGTATTTATTGTAATGATGAAACCGTATTGAAGAAACAGGTGAAATAAAAAAGAGTCATATAACACATTTTTGTATGTGGATATATGACTCCTTTTTCTTGTATTATAAGGGTGGCCGGACTTTTGTTGAAAACTGAAGTATTAAATAGTCGATACCCGGCTCACCCTTATTAACTTTACTAAAAATAAAGTTTATAGAAACATTATGTCTGTTTTTACTGATTCAGAATCAAAAGCTCATTAATATCCAGGATTCTGGAATTCTGCTTTCTCTTCGTCTGTCATTTCCATAGCGTCGAGCTGACTCTGTGGAATTGGGCGCAGATAATACTCCTTCGGGATAGTTCTTGTATATTCCTGTGGTGTAACATCTGTTGCGTTCATGCCGGCGATGGTGTAAGTGCCGGCACGCTTAGCCCATGTCTGTGTGCGTACAAGGTCGAACCAGCGGTGTCCCTCACCGAAGTATTCGCGGCTCAGCTCATCGAGGATATAGTCGATTGTAATAGTCTGAGGAGTTTCGTCTGTCATCTCCTTGCTGAAGTCTGCTACATAAACCTCGTTCTTTGCATTGCTGAAACGCCATTTACCTGCACGTGCGCGGATAACGTTGATAAGGTCGCGTGCTGAATAGCCCGGCTGTGTTGTTGCGCCTTTGACTGCTGCCTCTGCTGCTGCGAAGTAAAGTTCAGAGAACTTCAGAACAGGGAACGGACGGGTGCTGGCTGCGTTAGGCTGGCCAACTGTTCCGTTGTTGTCTGTACGATAAGGACCAAGTTTCCAAAGAATAGGATATTTCAGACGGCTGATAGCTGACGGACCTACGACATAGTCTGCACGTCCCGGTAATACACCACCACCTACAGAGTTTTCATTTACATACTCAATGTTAGGATCGTCATTGTCGATGAAAGAGAGAACCGCATCGCCTACGCTGATAGGTAAGTTATTGGCATTGAGCGCATGGGTAAGTGTACCATAGTTGGCTTGGTCGAGATTCCAGTTAGCACGCAATACAGTTGTGAATGTACCGTCGTAACGAGAGTCATGTGTCTTCTCTTTAAATATCTCCTTGAAGACTTCCTGTGTAGGAGCCATACGTGTCCAAGGACGGCCGAGATCCTGAGTTGCAGCACGGAGTACCGGAGTAAATTTAGCATTATTATCTGCTCTTGTAGCTGTCATGTTAGGATAGTTCCATGTTACCATCCATCCTGCAAAGTTGTCAGGAGCACTTCCGCTTCCATAGCTGAGTGAACCGCCGTTGAACTCCTCGCTGTTCTCTGTGTGGTCAGCATAGAGTACGATTTCGCTGTTACGGTCGTTAGAGCCAACGTTTACATCATAGAATGTAGGCTGGAGAGAGAACGGACCAGGGTTCTGAATGCCTTGCAGCGCTATGTCATAAGCCTGTTGGAAATACCAGTGAGCATCGTGTCCGTCCGGGTCAACACGGTCGCATACAGGATATGTCGGGATGTCATTTGGATTCTCAAGCCACCATCCGTAAGTAAGATAAGCCTGGGCCAGCACTAAACGTGCGGCAGTCTTGGTAAGTCCGCCTGTCAGACGTCCTGTTTCGGGCAGGTTGTCTATGGCTGTAATGAGGTCAGGGAATATTGCCTTTGTGTAAATCTCAGGCACTGTGTTACGCTTTGACACGCGTGAAGGTGATGTGTTGAACTTCAGTTCGCCAGCACCGAGGTCGAGTGGCACACCTCCGAAAGTCTGAACGAGGCGGAAATAGTCGAAAGCACGGAAGAATCTTGCTTCGCTGATAAGGCTCTCAGACATTCCGGCAGCTTCACCGTTTTCGATGATACCGCTGGCAGAGTTGATGTATGTGAACACATTGTTCCACAAAGCGTCAGAACGGCATGACTGTGATGTCAGTGAGCCTACGCCTGACAGGTCGGCATCCTTAAAGTTTGAGTCGGCATCGTGGCCGTAGGTGTATTCGTCGGTGCCTGTTTCACAGATGTTGTAATAATATGCGTATCCGTAAGTGTCGCGCAGATGTGAGTAAAGAGCGGTAAGGCCGCCTTCGATACCCTCATTTGTTCCGAAGAAGTTCGGGTCAAATTTTGTACGTGGCTGCTCGTCAAGAATATCAGAGCATGAACTTAGCATAAGTAATCCTAATGATGCTATGCCGATGTTCCTTATTTTCATTATAAGCGTATTCATGGTTGTTCGTTTTTTAGAAAGTCAGATTTATACCAAATAAGAAATTACGTGTGGCAGGTGTGTTATAACCTACAACAGGAAGTGTGTGTGAGCCTGTGTAGCCTTCCATCTTGACAGCCATTGTGCTGCCATCGTTACTCATTGTATTTGTTTCCGGGTCGAGTCCACACTCGTTAGTGAATGGTGAGAACAATACGAACGGGTTCTGCACTGTGAAGTAAGCGCGCAGCTTGCTTATGCCGAAGTTCTTTACAGCTTTGAGTTTTGCAAAGTCGTAGCCAAGAGTTATGGCGCGTATCTTCAGATAGCCAGCATCGAAGTATCCGAGTGTACTTCCGTATTTAGGATTGTCGCCAGACATTATGCCACCCGGTTTCGGATATTTTGCGTCAGTGTTGTCTTCGGTCCAATAGTCAACGTCAATCTGTCCGCGACGTCCTGAAAGCATGTTAAGATAACCGTTAGAAGAGTGGAGAGTACTGATAAGTGTACCGCCAATTTGGAATGCGCCGATAACAGTGAAGTCGAAACCCTTGTAACCTACAGTGGTGTTGAAACCTCCGATAAGATCAGGTTCCATGTCCATAACTTGCATATCATCTTGGTTAATCTGACGTGTAGGAGTGCCGTCAGCATTGTAGTCGCCGGTATATTCAACCTTAATCATACCGACATTTCCGCCCGGTTCCAAAATATTTAGATATGGATCACCTTCCTGCCACAGACCAATTTTCTTATAGTCGTAAATAACATCTATAGGATGGCCTACGAACCAGCGGTTACCAATATCTTCTGTTGCGCCAGAGGCGAGTGATACAAGTTCATTGTGATTGAAATAGAAGTTAACACCTGCGTCCCATGTCCATCCGTTTTTATTGTCTATTATGACACCATTCAAGCTCATTTCGAAACCGGTGTTGCGTGTTTTACCTATGTTTGCCATATAGCTTCCTACACCTGATGTTGCAGGCAGAGAAACACTGAGCAGAAGGTCGTTGGTGTTCTGGATGTAATACTCCATTGTACCGCTGAGTCGACCGCTGAAGAGTGAGAAGTCAAGACCGAAGTTCCATGTTGATGAATACTCCCATCCAAGTTCCTCGTTAGGCAGTGTAGAAACATAGTATCCGCGGAGGAATCCTGTGCTTGCCGGACCGAAGTTGTAAGGACGTGTGCTCAGTGCGCCGAGTGTAGAGTATGGATCGATACTCTGGTTAGATGTCTCACCATAACCAACACGGAGCTTCAAGTTGTCGAGCCAGTCGAATTTCTGCATGAACTTCTCGCGTGAGATGTTCCAACCTACAGATACAGCCGGATATGTATGCCACTGATGTCCTTTTGCCAAGCGTGAAGAAGCGTCGGCACGTACTGCAGCTGACAGCATGTACTTGTTGTCGTATGTGTACATTACACGGCCCATCCATGACATCAGTCCGCTTTGCCAGTAGTTCTGGTTGTCAGGATTTACAGAAACCTCGTCGGTTGCTGAGCCAATGTTGTAATACTGGAAGTATTCTGCCGGGATGCCACGGCCTGACATATATGTCTGTTCAAATGTTGTCTGCTCAGCTGAGTAGAGTCCTGTCAGGTTGAGGTGGTGTTTCTCGGCGAAAGTGCGGTCGTAGGTAATAAGGTTTTCAACAACCCAGTTTTTGGTTACATCCTGCTGAACAGAGGCACTGTTAACAGCATCCTGGTTTGTACTGTTGACACCTGTTCCGGTGAATACGCCATTCTTTGTAGAACGATAGTTCAAACCGACGTTTACACGATAGCTCAAGCCTTCAATCCACGGGCATTTAACTTCTGCGAACATCGTGTTGTATGAACCGAGTCCTTTATCCTCATCGAGCCATACGTCCTGCAGATCTTCAGCAACGCTCTTTGTAAGCACGAATGTCTCGTCGAGCGGCATGCGGATAGTGCGTTTCAGATTTCCGTCTGAATCGTATGGAGAAGCCAGCGGGCTCATTGACAATACATTATATATGCTTATATTGTTTCCTTTAGTCTCGCTATAGCTGGTGTTAGTAGAAAGACCGAAGCGGAAATATTTGCCGACGCTTTGGTCGAAGTTACCTCTGATAGATATACGGTCGTAGCCCTGAGTAGGGATAACAGCCTCATCGTGATAGTAGCCTGCGCCGAAGCTGTAGCTTCCGCCTTGTGTTCCGCCCTGTATGCTTATGTCGTGGCTATGTGTGATACCGGTGCGGTAGAACAAATCCTGCCAGTCGGTGTCGGTGTCGTCGCTTTCGTCGAGTGAGTTGGTGTACAGGCCGGCATACTTACGCATCTCTGCATATTTTTTGCCGTCCATCATCGGATATTTGTGGAATACGGTTTTGAATCCAACGTATGCGTTATAGCTTACCTTGGCAGGTGAGCCTTGCATACCTTTTACTGTTGTGATGAGGATTACACCGTTGGCACCACGGCTACCGTAGATGGCTGTGGCTGATGCATCCTTCAAGATGTCCATCGATTTGATGTCGCCTGGGTTGATATCAGACAGCTGACCCATGAAAGGTATACCATCTAACACGATCAGCGGGTCGTTGCTGGCATTAAGTGAACGTTGTCCACGGATACGTATCTGCATCTCGGCACCCGGTTTTGATGATGTCTGTGTCATGAGCACACCGGCAACACGTCCCTGCAAGGCCTGGGCAGCGTTGGTGGCTGCAATCTGGTTAAGCTCGTCGCCGGTTACGTTGGCAACAGAACCTGTTACGGCCTCACGTCTCTGTGTACCATAACCGATGACCACAACCTCGTTGAGTGAGTGCTTCTCCTCTTCAAGCACAATTGTCAGTTTCGATTTGTTGTTAACCTTAACCTCTTTTGTGATATATCCTATATATGATATTTCAAGAACATCATTAGGATTAGCGGAGATTTTGAAGTTACCGTCAAGGTCTGATACGGCGCCAGTTGACGTACCTTTAATCTTGATGGTTGCTCCTACAAGCGGGCCTTGTGAGTCGCTTACGTTACCTGTTACTGTGATTTTTTGCTGTACAGCCATAGCTGCGTTTCGCTCAGCAGCCTCGGGAGGTGCTGCCAGTGATACCGCAAAAGCATTGGAAGCAGTGCAGGCTAATCCGAATGCCAGCACGATTCCTCGTAGATTTGATTTAGATTTAAAGTAATCCATAGTCTTTTGAGTTATCAAAGTTAAACATTATTTGGTATTAGAATTTTTTACTTCTTTTGTTGTTTATTCCTTTTTTATTATTACCTTTGTTTATTCTGTTGCTGTGGAAACTAATATTAATTCGTTTCATTTAATTTTGTCTCCTGTGCCCAGACTTGCGAAAAACATACATTGCACTAAATTTGTTAGCAATAATGCTTTTTATGGTATTTTTATAAAGTTTTCAACATTGCAAAAATATAAAATAATTAAATTTTTGATGTTAACTAATGTTGCATCAACGTTTCTTTATGTTTCAAATGTATTTTTAACGTGATATAAGTCATAATAACTCATGTAAAAGAGCCATATTTTTGTATTATTTCATGCTTTTTTCGGAAATATTGGCAGGATGTGTACAAATTTTAATTTAAAATTATTGATTTATCTGAATGAGGGCTTGTTTCGACTATATTATGACTTTTGATTTTTTTTATTCATTTCAGTGTATTGTCTGTATCAATTTATTTTTTTTGATATAAAATTTTAGTTAATTTCTTGTTTTGGCTTGTTTGTGTAAATTTGGTTTGGGGTACGATTATTTTAGAAGTGTAGTGTACTAATATGTTGTCTTCCATTCAAAACGTGACTTATAGTACAGCTGTAACAAATACGTGGAGATACTTAAGTCCAAAGGTATACAGGTAAGCATGATACAGACAGGCGCCCCGCTGCACAACGCATTGGCCGAGCGTATGAATAATGTGGTTAAGAACGGATGGCTGTTTAATATGGAATGGCTCAGCTTCATGGACTTCTCCAAAAATGTGGACAGTGCATAGGACGAACATCAATCGCTCAGTTCACACTAGAACTTCGGCATGCGTATACCATAAGAATTGTTAAGGCCTTAGTTAGAGTGTCGTTTAATATTTATGCCGTTTCAAAGAAAAAAGTCTATGATTTACGTTTAAAAAACAGGCCGTTTTTGATGCAAAAGTGGCCGAGTTTCACTTCGTAACTCGGCCACTAACGGTTTGAAAGTAAAAGGACTGCTGTATGTTGAAAATGATTCTTGAATAGAGATAAATGCTTAATGTGTGAAATTAATATCAGTAAAAAAATTACGATTTTTTGATAACTTTTATTTTGACGTAGAATGTTTAAGAAAATTTCGTCTGAAAGTTCTTGTGTCGTGATTATATGAAGTTTGCCCGTTTTGCCAAAACATAACTGACAGCTATTTGGCAAAACGGGCAAATCTTGTAGGTGATAAATCTGTTCGTACGTTTATTTCTTGTATAAATTAATACTTATAAAGCTTCACATGCAGAATTTTATATTCGCCTACGGATATTCGGGCATGTCGTCCTTGATGGCTTTGGTCACCATTTTCTCTACGCAGATATTTTAGCGTGCCGTTTTTGTTTATAGCAACTTCGTCAACGTATCCTATACCGGCACGTTTGCCTTTGAAAATATTTTGAGCGTTATCATATTTATTTGTGCTTTGTCCCTTTTGTGCGAATCCGTCTTCACCGAGAACCTTTTTCTCTTCTTGCTTTTTTTCACTGTTTGTCATGAATTCAACAACAATACCATTGCCGGCAATGAGATAGTCCATGTCTGCAAGTTTTATAATTATTCCGCCACCTTCAGGCCATTCAGAGCCGTCTGTTGCGCGTGGGTCCCATGGCAGAGTGAAATTGTGGCGGCATGTAAGTGTTATGTCGCCGTCTACGATTATGCGTTCACGGTCTTTGCTGTCGAACAGAAGTCCGTGTGTTAAGCCTTTGCCTTGATATTTTAAAAGTAGGGGAGACAGTTCTTCAAGCATGGCATAGCTTTCTTTTATACTTTTTTGGTCATCGGCAGAACCATGATCTATGTCAAAAGGCGAAAAACCAAGTGCGTCATGTTCGCCAAAGGCATAAAGGGCGCGTACGCCGCTGTTGCGGCAGAATCGTGATTCAGGAATGAAGAGAGGGTTGTTATGAAGTTTATATTGTCCGGCCCAGTTCTTAAATCCTGTGTCGTAAATGTCTGGAGCTAAAATGTCTATGCTGGGTGCTGCACAGTGCCAAATGTCTGTCAAGTGTGCTAGTGGTCCGGCTGATGGATATTCGCCGGGTTTGCGGCCTCGGCTGTTGAGTGCTGCGTTGACATATAGTGGCATGTCGCATATTTTACGCGCGGCGATTGCCAGTTGCTCAACATATTTTGCATGATAATATGCCATGAATATTTCATCGGCATAGATGCTGTTGCCAAAAACTTGTGTCCATGTTGCGCCTTTTTTTAGCTTGTCGTTTATGGCTTTGTGGCTGTTGCTTGTCCATTTTGATGAGTCTGTAAGCATTTTCAGCATGTGTGGATGCAGCTGTTTTTCGTTTGTCTTTATATATTTAACAAGATCGTCAGGAACGGCCGACTCGAAAGCTTTTTGTGCCTTGGCTGAATAATCGCGTGCATCTTCAAGCATGCCGATTTCGTTTTCAATCTGCATCATTATTACGGTGTTATGGTTGCTGTCTGTTTCTGAAATAAAATTCATAAGCTTGCTGAAAGCATTTTTGTCAGCCTGTAATACGTTTTCGGAAAATGCACTTGCAATTTCTAAAGGTTTTCCATGTTTTGTAATTGCGCGCGGATATGTTTTTGTGTCTTCTTTAAACCATAGAGGAGCATAACAGCTCATGGAGTTTTTCCATGCTCCAAACCAAAGGAAAATTACTTTTAAATCGTTTTTGCGCGCCTGTTCAATTACAGTTTTGGGCAGTGAGAAGTCAAACTTGCCTTTTTCAGGTTCAATGAGATCCCACTGCGCAGGCACAAGAACGGTGTTTAGTCCGCGCGTTTTGCATGTGCGCATAACATTGATAATGTCGGTTTCACATGTGGCGGCAGAGTTGCTGAGTTCTCCGCATAGTAGAAGCATTGGCTTCCCGTCTATTGTTATTTGTGTGGCTGTTCCTTGTTTTTGAAGTCGTGCCTGCGAATAAGCGTTGTCGTAACAGAACATGATTATCACTGCTGACAGGGTAAGTGTTCCTGCCAGATAGTTAAATTTTTTCATGGTCGTTTCTTTATTTTTAATTGATTATTTCCTGTTTTGAGAAAGTCTGAAAATATTTAAGGCAAGTGTCGCGCCATTCTTCGGCGTTTTTAACCTGTTCCTGCATTCTTTGACTAACCTCGACAAATCGCTGTTCGTCGACATAAGGTTTCATGCGGTTCCATGTTTCGGCAAATCTCTTTGCTTCGGCCACTCCGTGGTTGTAATGTGCGCAAAGGCTCTGCCACAGCGTTGTGCCGTCTTTCATTTTGTAGTTCCAGCTTACGTGATGAAACCACAGGAGATATTCTTCGGGACAGGTCTTTATGTCGTTATAAAGGCTGTCGAACGGGTGGCGATACTGGCTTACGGCCTTTGTGCCGCTCATTGTGCGGTCAAAGCCAATGCCGAAACTGTCGGCTTTGTGATAGTAAACCGGACACCATTCGATAGGATATTGCGGATAATAGCCTTGAGGCTCGGGCCCATAGTGATGGTCGGCTTTGAAAATGTGGTGAAGTCCAAGCGGCATCATATAGTCTACACATGCTTCACGGCTGCTCATCATTACCTCTTTCATCGGGGTTGTAAAGGCGGTGTCGTGTGTGAATGTCTGATTGAGCCATTCGCCTGCAATACTGTCGGATGACAATTCCGGATTCCATGTAAGTCGGCCAAAGGCATACCAGTTGGCTTGTGAAAAGTGATGGCCGCACCAGTTGGCGTCATCGCCTGTGTTTGCAACTCCTGCAATGCCCACGAGTTGACGTGGATTTACGAATGAAAAAAATTCTTTCCACATTGGTGCCAGATAAACCAGATGAAGACTCTGTCCGAGATATTCCTGTGTTATCTGCAGCTCGGCCATCATGGGTGTGCTTTTAATTTGGTCGAACAATGGTGCATAAGGTTCGCGTGGCTGAAAGTCGAGCGGTCCGTTCTTGGTCTGCAGGATGACATTGCTATTGAATTTTCCGTCTAAATCTTTAAATTCGCTTACGGCCTGCATCACTCTGTCTTCACCTTTATGATTGCCGTAGACAAAGCTGCGCCATATCACCAGTCCGCCGTGAGGTGCAAGTGCTTCTGCCAGCATGTTGGCTCCTTCAGCATGTGTGCGATGGTAGTCGCCGGGGCCCGGCTGTCCTTCAGAGTTTGCCTTTACGAGAAATCCTCCAAAGTCGGGTATTTCCTTGTAAATTTCGTTTGCCTTGTTTTTCCACCACATGCGCACTTCTTCGTTAAGCGGATCAGCCGTTTTAAGTCCTCCTTCGGCCATCGGTGATGCAAAGTTGACAGACAGATAAACCTTTATGCCATAGTCGCGGAACATATCTGCCAGCACTTTCACCTTTTTTATATATGCCGTATTGAGCATTTTAGGCGAAGCGTTAACGTTGTTTATCACTGAGCCGTTGATGCCTGTTGAGGCGTTGGCACGGCAGTAGGTGGTTAGACGCTCTTTCAGTGCAAGGCTCATTGTGCCCTTGTCGCCGTTGATTTCGTCCCATTTCCATATGCTCAGTCCTGCGTAGCCGCGTTCAACAGATCCGTCAAGGTTATCCCAATGGTTTAGTATACGGTATTTTACGGCAGGAGTTTCTTTTTTGTTTATTTTTCCGGTATGTGCTCCGGTGTCCTGTATGCGCAGCAGTTCGTATGCTCCGTATAGCAATCCGCAACTGCTTTTTGCCTTGATGGTTATGTTTCCGTTGTTGTCATCGGTGCTTATTTCGAAACCTTCGTCGCTTGTGAATGTCTTGTCTTTTATCAGTGTCACGGGTTTGCCGTGCCAGTATGTGGACAGTTCTCTGACGGCAATTTTTGCCGTACCCGACTTGTCTTTGGTGGATATTTTGCACAGGTCGCTGTTGCGTTGGCTCCTCAGCCATAGCTGTGAGCCGTCTTCAGCGTATGTTATGCATGCTGTTGCCGCCATAAACAGGGCAGCCATAATTGTTTTTTTCATCATTCTTCGTTGTTTTTCTCTGTATTATCGTTATGCTCTTTCTTTGCATATTCCGTGGGCGACATTCCGTAGCGCTTGCGGAACACTGTTGAGAAGTGGGTCTGGTTGTTGAATCCTACGGCATAGGCCACCTGTGTTACGTTGATTTTCTGTTCGCTTATCAGTCGTGCGGCCTGTTCGAGGCGCAGGTTGCGTATGAATTCTCCAGTTGATATTCCGGTTATTTCCTTCATCTTGCGGTGAAGCTGCGCACGGCTTATGCCTACGTCTTCGGCCAGACTTTCCACATTGAAGTCGGGGTCGGATATGTGTTCGTTAATCGACTTCATAATGCGGTTCATCAGCTGGTCGTTGTTGCCCTTAACCTCAATCTGTTCCATCTTGTCTTTCTGCTCCTGCGCACCCGAGAATTTGCCGCGCAGTCGTCTTACGTTGTTTATCAGATTGTCGGTAAGAATATGCAGCTCCGACATGTTGAACGGCTTGGCAAGAAAGGCGTCGGCACCCTTCTTGAAGCCTTCAAGCCTGTCGGCAACATCGGCCTTTGATGTAAGCAGAATCACAGGTATGTCGTTGATGCGGCTGTTGGTCTTGATTTTTTTCAGCAGCGTCACTCCGTCCATTTCAGGCATCATTATGTCTGATACGACTATGTCGTAATGTTCTTTTAGCAGTGCGTCAAGAGCTTCTACGCCATTGGTAAAGGTGTCAACCTTGTACCATTCGCTCATTTCGTTCTTTATGTATTGCCTCATTTCGGCATCATCGTCAACAACCATAATTTTGCAGTTTGTGTTTGTTGCCTTTTTTGCCTGTGTGCTGTTAGTTTCTTCATCTTCGGGAGAAATTATTTCCTCCGGTTTCAGATGGCTGTTTCCTTTAGGTATGGTCAGCGTTATCTGCGCTCCCTGTATGTTGTCGGTGCGATTGACGGCTTTTATTGTTCCTCCGTGCATTTCAGTCAGCGTGCGGCTTAGATTGAGTCCTATGCCTGTGCCTTCATAAGATGTGCTGCGTTTGCCCGGTTCCTGATAGAAACGTTCAAACAGCTTGTCGGTGTTTTTGTTCTTAAAGCCTATTCCCGTATCGACAACATCTATCGTGATGTGGTTGTCGTCTTCGCTCAGCCTTACTGTTATGTTTCCTCCGTCGGGAGTAAACTTGAATGCGTTAGACAGAAGGTTGGATATAATCTTGTCAAAGTTTATCTTGTCAATCCATGCGTAGCAGGAGTCAGCATCGTGTTCAAACGTGAAGGTTATGCTGTGTTCCTTGGCATTATAGCTGTACATTGAACATACGTTGCTGATAAATTTTATCATTTCTGTCTTTTCGCAGTGCAGATGCATCTGCTTTTTGTCAATCTTTCTGATGTCGAGAATCTGGTTGACGAGCAGCAGCAGTCTTTGCGCATTGTGGTCGATGGTCTTGATGTCGTTAAGGCTCTCTGAGTCAGTAAGTCTTGCCTTTAGCTTGTTAAGAGGACCCAGTATAAGAGTTAGCGGCGACCTTATGTCGTGGGTTGCGTTGATGAGAAAACGCATCTTTGTTTCTTCTAATTCTTCGTTTTTTCTTCGTTTATAATTTCTTACATATAGATATATGCAAACGGCAATAGCCAGAATATAAATTATCCATGCTAATGTTGATGCATACCATGGTGACAATACATTTACAGTTACTTTGGTCGTTTCCTTTGATATTGCACCATTACCTGTTGCCCTTACTTCAATCTCGTATTTTCCAGGATTGAGCTTGTTGAATGATATCGAGTTGCTGCCCTCTGGTATTGATACCCAGCTGTCGGCACCGTTAATCCTGTATTGAAAAGTAATTTCGTCTGTGTATTTGAAGTTAAGCATTGAAAATTCGAGCGAGAATGTGTTTTCATCATACGGAACGTCAAACTTGTCGGCGAAGCAACTTATTTCTTTTCCGTCAAGGATAAAGTTCGTGAGATACACTTTTCCAAGTTTCATGTGTATGTTCTTGATGTTCTTTGGATAGAATGATGTAATTCCATCGTCAATACCGAAAGCTATTCTGTCGTCAGCAAAGTGTACGGCAGCTCCGATGATATATTCTTTGGTGAATAGTCCGTTCCCTCTGATGTGGCTTATAAAGTTTTTCTGTTTATGATTGTATTGCCATATACCCATTGCTGTGCTCATCCAGATATCGTTGTTGTGGTCGAACACGATGCTGTATATAAAGTTGTTTTTAAGCTGTTTGGGCAGATTGGGAAATTCATACAAGGAGTTGGTTTTACTGTCATAAACATAAAGGCCGGCATTAGTTCCGAGCAGCATCTTGCCATTGGAAGTCTGGTTGATGGAGAGGCACTGCATGTGCTTGAAACCACTGTTCTTTATTACGTTGAAGTTGAAGGTCTTTGTGTTCATGATAGAAATTCCGTTTGTCGTACCTATCCACAATAATCCTCCTTTATCGATGAACAGGGCCTTTATCCAGTCGTTGCACAGTACACCCTTGCCGTTGTCCTTGTCGCTCATGCTGAAGTTGCGGGTGGTATGCTCTTTTGTGTTAAATACACAAAGACCTTTGCCGTAGTTGCAGATATACAGATTCCCTTTGCCGTCATCGGTCATGCGGTCGAGTCCCCATCCGTCGTATTGTGCTTCTTGCTTGTAGTCTCCGGAATAGGGATTATATGAGTATAGATTAGTTTCGTTACACAGCCAGTAGTTGCCGAGTTTGTCACGGTAAATAGTGTTTGCGCCTGCAGGTGACTTGGGATGAGAAACGATGTTGCCGTTTTTATCGAATTTATAAACTCCATTTTTCTGAACAGTTACGAAAATATCGCCGTCATTGCCTGGGGCTATAGACGACACGCTGCTGCCCAACATATAGTTATGACGGGAGAATGTCCAACTGCTGAAGGCATCTTCTTTCTGTGATATCATATAGATGCCTTTTTTGTAGCAGCCAATCCACAGGTTGTTGTCCTTGTCTTCAAAAATATCGTTTACGTTTGCAGTAGAGAGGTTAAAGTCTGTATTTTTGTCTTCAAATGAAACCAGCTTTTTATTGCCTTTATGAATTATCATCAGGCCTTTGCCGGATGTGCCGATAAGAATGTTGCCATAACTGTCCATAAAGGCTTTTCTTATAGATACGGTGCGGTTGAGTTCGCTGAGATCGAAGCCCGCATCGTGCATTTCTCCTTTTTCGTAAGAATATTCGAGTATGCCGTACATGCATACTACAAACATGCTCTTTTTGTCCTTCTTTATAAAGTTAACTACCGGACCATAGTTAAGATTGAAATCTTTAAACTGTACGGGCTTTCCGTTCTTGTTTATTTTTATCCGTGTCGTCATAGACAAATGGCTGTTTTGCCATAAGTTGCCCATTCTGTCTTCAAAAAGACGGCTTTTATAGTCGTCGTTCGGGGCTCTTCTCAGTGAGTTGTCCTTAACTATATTTTCTGTTTTGTCTTTTATTCTGTAGATTCCGTAGCCAGATGTGGCGAGCATGATGTCGTTGTTTCTGACTTGTATAATCTCTGTTACTCGTGGCTTTTCGCCTTCAGGGAAGTTGTATCTCTTGAAATTGTTGGTCTTGTATTCGTATTTCATCAGTCCTTTCTCGCAGCCAATCCATAGCTGACCAGCTTTATCTACGAGAAAGGTTGTGATGTCATTGCTTGCAATAGAAGTGGTGTCGTTGCTGTCTGTAAGGTAATGCGTAAACCTGTAACCGTCAAATTTGTTGAGGCCGTATTCAGTTCCAATCCAAATATATCCGTATTTGTCTTGAGTTACGCATTTTATCATGCTACTCGTCAGACGTGCTGACGTATATAGGTATGAACCGCTGTCAGCTACGGCAAGTAGTGACGCGCACATACAAATAATGATATAAAGGGCAATTTTTAAGTTTTTCATATCTGTTTGTTGTCTACCTACAAAAATAGAAAAAAATATTAAAAACAGCTACTTTTATGCCACTTTTTACTATTTATTATTGTTGTTTTGATATTTATCAGAGCATTTCATGAAAAGATATGAGTCTTTATAACCGCCCATGTCTACTACAATCTTTTCGAAAACGATGCCTGGATCGCTTGGCATGAGCGTGATTTCGTGTATGTTGCCGTCGGTCTTGCCGAGGGGGAGTGTTATGACGCTTTCAACAACGCGGCGTGCAACGGTGGGGTAGTAGACTGTGTAGATGTTGTCCTTGTCTTCATTAAGGTTTTTGTTGAAGTTCACGGCCTGTGCCTTTCTGCCGTCAAGGCTGACATTATACACCAGTCCGCCCTTGTTGAGGAAGTCGAGGGTTGATTTTACAACTACATGTATCTTTACGTTGCCTTCGTATTTTCCGTCGGTTACAAACTTATATGTAAGTCCGGCTCCGTTTACAGGTTTGTTGTACGGACGCAATACAATGCCGCTGAGAGTTCTGCCCATGAACGGTATTACGGTCCATTTAGCTTCCTTTGCATCGGTCTTGGCATAATAATGCTCGGCCTCGAATGCTGCATATCCGTTGCTTGCCTTATGAATGAAGCCTCCTTCGGTGCCGTTGTCGGCTATTCTGAACACTTCGGGCAATTTGTCTTTCTCGAAATCGTCGTTCCAGTTAGTGTAGCCGATGTGCTTCTGTATCATCATTCCGTTCCATTTTCCGCCGGCAATGTCGTGGTTGTATTGCGCACATAGAACAGAGTCGCGCTTAAAGGCCTCTTCCACTTTGTCTGCCCATAAGTTGGCGTCAGGGTCGTTGTCCTTATACAGCTTGTGGTTCATTGCCTGTGCATAATACATCTGGTAAATGTTGCCCATTGCCTGTATCGGGAAGAGTATTATTTCGCGGTAAGTGTCTTTATATTCGTCTTTTAGCGTGATAAACTGTCTCAGAGCCTCTGCTTCCAGCTTAATGTAGTCGTTTACAACCTTCTCCCATTCGCCGGTTTCAAGGTTATAAGTGTTGCAGTCGAGCATTTCGGCTGTTATTCTTCCATTATATTTGCAGCAGAGATTGAGCAGTCGTGCAGCCTCTTCGGCCTGGTCGGCGCCAAACTGCTGACGGCAGAAGTCGAGAGTGTGGTCGGTTATGTTGCTTTCGCAGTATCTTTTCGGATTCCATGCCATGTCGAGAAACAGGCTTATCGGATATTCCATAGGCTTCAGGTCGCCTACATTTAATATCCATATGCGGTCTATGCCGTATTCATAGGCAAGCGAAAGCTGTTCCCACATATTCTGTATGGGCGTTACGTTGAGCCATTTAGAGTTGCGTGGCGCGCCTACATAGTCGACATGGTAATAAAGTCCCCATCCTCCGGCGCGTTTCGCTTCTTTTGCGTTAGGCACACGTCTCACGTTGCCCCAGTTGTCGTCGCACAGCAGCATTGTAACGTCCTCGGGCACTTTCATGCCTTTGTCATAATAGTCCATCACCTCTTTATATAATGCCCACATCTGTGGAGTCTTGTCGGCTGATTGTCCTGTTACGTCTTTTATTATGTTTCTCTGGTTGCGTACAATCTTTTCAAGCAGTGCAACATCGGCATTTTCGCTCATGGCCTCGTCGCCATCGCCTCTCATACCGATGGTTACAATATCCTCGGTTCCCTGCCTTCTTTCAATTCCTTCTTTGAAGAATTTGTCAATGGTCTTCTGGTTAGTGTTGTAGTTCCATTTTCCGTATTTGTCGCGGTTGCGCGCCCATTCCTGGTGGTTGCGTGCCATAGGCTCATGGTGTGATGTGCCGATTATCACTCCCATCTCGTCGGCAGTCTTGCTGTTCAGCTCGTCGTCGGCATAAAAAGCCCAGCCCCACATAGCTGGCCATAGCAGGTTGCCTTTAAGGCGGAGAATGAGTTCAAACACCTTTGCGTAGAATTCATGGTTGCCATAGTCGGTGCCAAAAGTATTCTTAACCCATGTCGTCAGGCACGGTGCCTCGTCGTTGAGAAATATTCCGCGGTATCTTACTGCAGGCTCGCCGTCGGTGTATACACCTTTATTAATATATATGCGTGAGTGTTTCTCTATTGGAGTGTCAGCCCAGTAATACCATGGCGACACACCTATTTGTCTTGAAAGTTCGTAAATGCCGTAGATAGTTCCGCGTCTGTCGCTTCCAGCTATCACGAGCTGGTTGCCCTCAACCGTTATTATGAACATCTCTCTCTTGCCCTTCAGCTGCTTCATGTCGCTTTTGTGCTGTTTCATAATTTTGTCTATTGCCTGAGAGTGTCCTATTGTTCCGGCAATTATTCGTGCGTTGCTGCTGTTTGTCACGATGTCTGTGGCCGAGCCGCACACATTTTTGATGTCAGCAGCAAGATTCTTTGCTGCCGTCAAAACGCCTTTACAGTCATTTTGGTCAACATAGATAGTGACTTTATTGTCGGCATTCAGCATCATGTCGCCGGCTGAAAAGTTTACGAATGTATCAGCACACAATGCTTTTACCGATGAAAAAAACATTAACAGAATAAATGCTGCAACTATTTTATTTTTCATGCTACTAAGGTTTTTTATGCAAAAATAAATATGTGGAAATAAAAAACCTAATTTATCATGCCGTAATTGTTGCAGATGATACGAATTGAAATGCAATAGTAACGAAAATAATCATTATTTAGAAAACAAAGGAGTAATTTTGCAAGAAATAAAAATTCGTAGTTTTATAAGTGCCTGTTGCTGTCGGCTTTGTCTTAAACCAGGCTGTCGCGGGGCTTATTCCTTTAATAATTAATAACATGAAAAAGTCTTTTATTGTTGCTCTTTTGAGCATTGCAATGTGTGCCCAGGCCGGTAACGGGATTGCAGAAAACCGGTGGATAGGCACGTGGGCAGCGGCACCGCAGCTTGCTGCCGGACAGGATATGCCTGCCGGAACCGACTTGTCGGGTATGTCCTTGCGCCAGATAGTGCGTGTTTCAGTAGGTGGTGACGTGCTGAGACTGCAATTGTCTAACGAATACAGCAAGACACCGGTTGAAATAAAGTCTGTTTATATCGCAACGGCAGGCGACTCTTGTGTCATTGACAAAGGTTCTGCCAAATATTTAACTTTCGGCAAAAAACGTAATGTTACCATTGAGGCCGGCAAGGCTGTGATGTCTGACGCAGTAAAATTTGACTTGAAGCCTCTGCAGCGACTTTCTATAACTGTCAATTACGGCAGCACTCCTAAGGAAGCTACATCGCATCTCGGTTCAAGAACCACATCGTATATCATCAAGGGGACATCAAAGCCCGGAAGTGATTTTTCTAATGCAATGAAGGTTGACCACTGGTATAACATTTCTGCGATAGACATCAGCAGTGAAGACAAGAGCACTGTTGCTGTATTGGGCAACTCTATCACTGACGGTCGCGGCAGTACGACCAACATGCAAAACCGATGGACTGATGTTTTGGCAACTAATCTTCAGGCCGAAGGCAAGAATCTTGGCGTGCTTAACCTCGGTATCGGAGGAAACTGCGTGCTGAACGGAGGACTCGGTACTCCGGCAATGCAGCGCTATGACAGAGACATCATTGCTCAGAGAGGTGTTTCGGCTGTGGTTATTTTTGAGGGTGTTAATGACATCGGCTCAATCAACGGAAACAGCGAGAAAATGGCCGCAAAACTGATTGATGCTTACAAGCAACTCGCCCAAAAGGCACGTGAACATGGATATAAAGTGTATGGAGCAACAATAACTCCGTTTGCAGGACATTCATATTTCACGTTCTTCCGTGAGGCTGCGCGTCAGACAGTGAATGAGTGGATAAGAACAAGCGGCACCTTCGATGGCGTTATCGACTTCGATAAACTCATGCGTAATCCTTCAGAACCGTCAAAGCTGAAGGCTGACTTGCAGGACGACTGGTTGCATCCTAATGCTGCCGGATATAAGATTATGGGCGAGTATGCAGCAAAAATAATAAAATGACATAACCTTTTTATCTTAAATTATCAAACAATATTAATTTTACAAATATGAGTTCAAATACGATAGAGAGTGCCGAGTCCAGAGGCTTCTACAAGCTGTCGTGGCTTCAGCGGATTGGCTTTGGCTCGGGCGACCTGGCCCAAAACCTTATTTATCAGACCATATCGATGTATTTGCTGATGTTTTATACAAACGTTTATGGTCTTGATCCTTCTGCTGCGGCATTTATGTTTTTGATTGTCAGGGTGGTTGACGTAATCTGGGACCCTGTAGTAGGTACATATGTTGACAAGCATAATCCGCGTTTTGGTAAGTATAGGTCTTACCTGCTTATGGCAGGAGTTCCGCTTACAGGTTTTGCCATATTGTGCTTTTGGGACGGATTTTCCGGCTCGCTGCTTTATGCATATATAACTTATGTGGGAATGTCGATGCTCTATACATTGATAAATGTGCCTTATGGTGCGCTCAATGCGTCGCTTACTCGTGATACGGGCGAGATAACCGTCCTTACTTCTGTCAGAATGTTCCTTGCCAACGCCGGCGGACTTGCAGTGGCTTACGGCATCCCGATGATTGTGGCAACATTGTCGCCTGACGGTAAAATCAATACGGTAAACTCTGCCAATGCGTGGTTCACTACAATGGCCATCTACGCTGTCGCAGGTTTAATCCTGCTGTTGTTCTGCTTTACTCAGACCAAGGAGCGCGTTGTGATGGACAAGAGCGAGACTGATGATGTTAAGGTGAGCGACCTTTGGGTAGAGTTCCGTCGCAACCGTCCGCTGCGCATTCTTGCGTTCTTCTTCATTACGGCCTTTGCGATGATGGCCATTGGCAACTCGGCAGGTTCATATTATATGATTTACAACATTCATTCTTCAGCCGACCAGCTGGCTTACTTCATGGCCTTAGGTTCTGTTCCGGCATTCATTTTCATGCCTATGGTTCCAGCCATTAAGCGTAAAGTGGGCAAGCGCGGAATGTTCAACATATTCCTGTCTATTGCAATTGTCGGTATGGTAATGATTTACGTTATTTCAATGGTGCCTTCGCTCCGTTCACAGATATGGCTTGTTTACCTTGCGCAGTTTATTAAATCTACCGGAGTTATTGTTGCCACCGGATATATGTGGGCACTTGTTCCAGAGGTGATATCGTATGGCGAGTATACTCACGGCAAGCGTATTTCAGGCATTGTCAACGCCCTTACCGGTATATTCTATAAGGCAGGAATGGCTCTCGGCGGCGTTGTGCCCGGTCTTATCCTTGCTTTTGTTGGTTTCGACAAGAACAATGCCGTATCTCAGACAACTTTTGCCGAGCAGGGCATCCTGTGGCTCGTTGCCGTAATTCCGGCTCTGCTGCTGGGTCTGTCGATGTTTATCATTTCAAAATATGAACTTACAGACGATGTGATAGACAAAATAAATATTGAAATAGAAAAACGTTCAACCCAAAAAGCATAAATAACAGTATGAAACGAAATGTAGTATTTTTGATTGCATGCATTCTTACTTTGACAAGCGTTTTGCCCCTTACCGCAGGTAGCAACAAGACACTGAAAGATGCGTTGGGACGTTATTTCCTTATAGGAGCGGCCGTTAATATTGATCAGATATGGGAAAGAAATCCTGATGAGGCCGACATAGTGAAAAAGAATTTTAATTCTATTGTGGCCGAAAACTGCATGAAAGGCGAGGAAATACATCCTGAAGAAAACCGCTTTTTCTGGGATGATGCCGACCGCCTAATGAAATTTGCCGAGGACAACGGACTCGCCGTTACGGGTCATTGTCTTATATGGCATTCTCAGCCTCCAGTATGGATGTTTACTGATGAGCGGGGCGACACTGTGTCGCGTGATGTCCTCATTGACCGTATGCACCGCCATATCTCTGAAGTTGTTGGACGTTATAAAGGACGCATATTGGGTTGGGATGTTGTCAATGAGATTTTTAATGACAACGGAACTTTCCGAGAGACTCCTTATTATCGCATAATTGGACCGGAATATGTTGAACTGGCTTTTAAGTTTGCTCACGAGGCTGACCCTGATGCCGAACTTTATATTAACGACTATTCGCTGGCCAAGCCTGCAAAGCGTGAGGCTGTGTGCCGTATAGTAAAAAAACTGAAGTCTGAAGGTTATCGTGTTGACGGTATAGGTATGCAGTCGCACAACGGACTTGATTATCCCGATCTTGAGGAATATGAAAAGTCTATTGACGCTTTTGCCGCTTGCGGCGTTAAGGTGATGATAACAGAACTTGACCTTAATGTGCTGCCTAACCCTGAAAGTTTTGGCGGAGCAGAGATAAGCCAGAATTTCAAGTATGCCGAAGCCTTGAATCCCTATAAGGACGGGCTGCCCGAAAAAGTGGAAAAAGAGTTTGAACAACGTTATCTTGATATATTCAAGATATATTATCGTCATCGCGGACAGATTTCACGCGTGACTTTATGGGGCGTTACTGACACCAGTTCGTGGCTTAACGATTTTCCTGTGCCTGGACGCGTCAACTATCCGCTGCTCTTCGGACGCGATAATAAGGCTAAACCTGTGGTAGGCAAAATTATTGAGATTTTCAAAAAATAAATGTTTTATAATAATAAAAACAACCTTTTAAAACAAAAATCATGAAAAAAGCAAGATATCTATTTCCGTCGGATTATATGGCAGATCCGTCTGTACATGTGTTTAACGACAAATTGTATATTTACCCGTCGCACGACTGGGATTCTGGTGCCGCATTTGATGATGACGGCGGACATTTCGAGATGAAGGACTATCATGTGCTCACGCTGACTGACATCGAGAACGAGGAGGCTACCGACTGTGGCAAGATTCTTGACCTGCAGGACATTCCATGGGCAGGACGCCAGATGTGGGACAACGATGTTGTTGAGAAAGACGGAAAGTATTATCTCATCTTCAGCGCAAAGGACAAGAACGACGTGTTCCATCTCGGAGTTGCCGTTGCCGACAGACCTGAAGGACCTTTTAAGCCGCAGCCCGACCATATCCGCGGTTCTTACTCAATAGACCCGTGTGTGTTTAAAGACGACGACGGTTCGATATATGTATATTTTGGCGGACTCTGGGGCGGACAGCTTCAGCGTTATAAAGACAACAAGGCTATTGGTAAGGAATATCTGCCTGAGGGCGACGAGCCTGCTTTGCCGTCGAGAGTGGTCAAGATGACCGACGACGTGCTGCAGTTTGCCGAAGAGCCTAAGCCTGTACTGGTTGTCGACGATAACGGCGAGCCGCTCAAGGCTTCTGATCCTCACCGCTTCTTTGAGGCATCATGGATGCACAAGTGCAACGGAAAGTATTATTTCTCTTATTCAACAGGTGACACTCATCTGCTGTGCTATGCCGTAGGCGACAATCCTTACGGACCGTTTACATATAAAGGAGTTGTGCTTGAGCCGGTAGTAGGGTGGACAACCCATCATTCTATCGTTCAGTATAAGGGCAAATGGTATCTGTTCCATCACGATTGTGTGCCGTCAAACGACATAACATGGCTGAGAAGTCTTAAAGTGCTTGAACTTGACGTAAACGCTGATGGCGAGATTAAGACAGCCAAAAGCGAATAAATGAGGGAATTTTGTCTAAAATCCTATCATTATCTTAAATTAAAACTATCTTTCCTTTTCAGGGCCGCAGTGATGCGGCCCTGTTTGTTTTTAAAATTTTAAGATGATTATAGCTGGTTTTGTACTGCCGATATTGTGAGCGTCTTGTGTTCTTTGGATAAGCCGTATGTTATGGCTGTTAATTCAATTTTTGTGTTAATGGCAATATCTTCTGTTGTTAGATATTTATTCTTAAAACAGACATTATGATTACGAACGGCCGCAATAATCGCGAGATTAGCGGCCGTTCTCATTTAGCTATTATAAAAAAGTGTATTATGCGTTATAACGCTTTGAACTGTTCAATTGCCGACAACGTTCTTTCTTTCAACTCTTTTTTCTCAACGTCAGTCAGTGGCGGAACGTCAAATCCCTTTCTCGCCATAATGCTGTCAATCATAATTCTAATGTCTTGTTTGTCTGCCATCTTCTGTATTTTTATATAATGACGGCAAGCAGTTTGTTTTGTACTCTTTATACAGCCTCATTTCTTGCAGCTAAAAAGCGCAGTCGCAGCAGACTTCTGTGCATCAGGTTGCGTACAGACTGATAGTTAATGCCCATAATCTGGCAGATATCGTCATATTTACGCTGTTCTATATAATAGAGCTTTATTATCTGCTGTTGTCTGGGTGACAGACATTTAACATATTCTGTCAGAGTAGTGCTCTTGTTTTGTTCCTCCTCCAGCTTTTCTAAGTCGTATGTTTCGCTGTCGAATAGAGGTTTGGCGTTGTTTTCGTTTATCTCGTTGTCACAGATGTGAGTATTGTGTCTGAACTCGTCGTTAATCCTGTTTCTCAGCGAAACATACAGATACGATTCGATATTTACTACGGAGTCGAGCTCACCGCGTTTTGTGTACAGCTTGACAAAGACATCCTGTATGCAGTCTTTTATCATCTCACGGTCGGCTGTGAATTTTGTTCCGAAAGCGAATAGATTATCAATTGTTTTGTCGTAAAGTTCGGTAAAGTTAATCATAGGTAATTTGTTCTTTTGCTGCAAAATTACTTAGTTGCGGTTTAATTTATTGGGAAAAATTGGTTTATAAATACGAAAAACAGGTATTGAAGTGTCAATTCAATACCTGTTATCTGTAATTTCTATGATTTTCTTATAATCTTTCCAGCCAATACACTTTGTCGGTGTCTTTGTTGCTTATCGTGTATTTTCCGGTAGTGCTTTCGCTTTTTATGACAGTTTCCACTCGTCCGTCTTTTCTGTTTATGGTGTGCAGTCTGTATTTTCCTGCTTTGACTTCGAGTGTTATATCACTGTCGGTCTGTGAGTATATCAGGTATCCCACTTCGGCATTGCCTATCACCTGATAGTCTGAATTGCCTTCACCGCTTACGTGGCTCATCTTTGTCAGGTCTGCCAGCAGTTTGTCGCTTTCTATCTTTACGTTAGGGCATGAGCCTCCTGCCATGAGTATGGCCCAGCCGTATTGCGGATATTGCTGCGAGAAGAATGTTACTGCCTTGTCGGGGTACTTCATGCGGTATTCGTTTACGGCATTGTAAGCCTCGGCAAATCCCGTTTTGCCAACCTTCATCTTGCGCATAAACTGGCGTGGGGCAAGATTCTTTCCGGCTTGCGGTGCCCACAGACTGTCGGTGTTGTAGTGCCAGTATCTGATGTCTATAATGTCTACCACCTTCGACAGCTCAGGGTCTGCCAGTATAGAGTCTTGTGCGTCTTTGGTGCAGCTCAGTGCCACCATTGGGTGAAGTCCTGTTTCTTTTTCCCATTCGGCAATGGTTTCGAGCCAGAAACGTGTGAAGTGCAGCGGACCTGTGTATTCCTCGCTGAGCAGTTGCACCACATTGCCTTTGTCTTTCAGTTTGTCGAGGCATTGGCGTATATATTGTTTGTGCAGTGGGCGCAGTATCGGGTCGTTGACATTATAGAACTGTTCGGCCATGAATATGCGCTTGTCGCCAGTGAAAGGCACGGGTTCAGGAAAGTCAGTTCCGTTGATGTTGTTCACCGGACGCCACGGACAGTCAACCCAGTGGGCGCCAGCCTCAAGAATGTTGTGCTGAAAATAGTTCTGATTGAACAGCAGAATGCCTTTCTTTGCACCTTCTTCTGCAAATTCGTTCAGTCTCGTCCAGTACCATTCGTTCGGCTTTGTAAGGTCGTAGCGGCTCAGTCCGTCCCATGCTGTGCCCTGTCCGCTGCGTGCAAATGCCTGTTCGTAGAATGGTGCCCACACGTCACCGTCGGCACGGCGTATACGCTCATGGTCGGTGCGGCGCAGGTCGTACCACAGTCCGTAGTGGTGGTCGAGTATGCAGAAATTGTTCTTGTCGAGATAATTCACAACCGAGTCAATGCGGTCGGTCCATCCTGTGCCTTCGCGTCCCGGCACAAATCGTGTTATGGCAGGTCGTGCGCTTTTTTGCACAAAGTTGTCTTTTACGCGTCCCGACCACCATGGTATCTGATAGTTGTTGCCCGTTATCAGTTTGCCGTCGGCAGTTATGTGGCCGTTTGTTATAGCAAAGTTCTTGGCCTTGGCATTGTCCTCGACAGGCGCATATTTGTTTCCTTTTATGCTTTCTATAGTCTTCACGCCCTTGGCCGATGTGCTTGCGGTGTAGGGCACAGAGTCAATCCACATCTCCATTGTAAGTCTTGGCACCGTGAGTGATGCCTGAGCCATGAGCTGTGCCTGAGCTATCTCAGGGCTGCTCGATGCCTTTGTGTCTCTCGGCAGTATGTATCCGTCAACGGCATTTTTGCCCATGCGCTTCTGCAGTTGGGCGTAGAACAGGCTGCGTGGCTGCACATGGTCGTTGCTGCTTGTCCATTCGGCGTTGCCCGTCAGCGTACCCCAGCATCCGTGGGCGCTGTTGCGGTTGTCTTTGTCGGGCGAATAGCAGTAAAGAGTTGAGCCGGTGCATTGCCACATCATGCTGTTGGCAGTGTTCCATCCTGTTCCGAACTGAAACTGCTCAAGATTTTTGAAACTTATGTCGTTGCCGTCAATGTTCACAATGTCAAACAGCAGTCCGGCTGCCCATGAGCCTATGCTGCCGCTGAATCCGAGAGAGTTTTCGCCTTCGCACTGCACAAAGGCGTTAGGACCTGCCGCACAATATCCCGCCGCAAAGTCGTGTATGCCCTGGCGCGACACACAACGCTGTATCAGAGTCTGCTGTCCGCGCGTAAGGAACACGCAACGGCGCCATCCGCCTGTCTCAGATACAGGGTCGCCGGCAATGCAGTCTTCAACCGTTATGCGGCTTGTATTTTTCTGCAGATTGACCGCACTGCCTGCGAATGACTTAAATTCCACACGTCTTACCCAGCAGTCGCGCGCATTGTCCGCCCATATAGCGTCCCAGCAGTGGTCTTCGTCCTTCGGATTCCATGAGTTGTGCTCCGACATTAGCGTAAGGTTTTCAACGCCACATTCGCTTATCTCGGCATTGTTATATCCTGTAACAGCAAATGCTCCGCCGTATTCCTCGCTCAGTGTCGTTGTTATCGGCGCGTCTATCGTTATGCTGTTGCCGTTAACGGCTGTTATGGTTCTGTCCCATGTAATGTCTATGTCGGTAGGTTTCCAGCCCGTATAGTCCAGTCCGCCGCCAAAGTCGTAGCAGTTGAGCGACTCTATCCATTCTTTGGTCGACGGTCTGACAATCCTTATTCTTTCACCTTTCTTCAGTTTTGAGGCATCTTTCAGAGTGAGTGTTGTGGCTCCCGCCATAGTTTTCTGACCGGCAACGGCTATAGTGTCGCCGCCTGTCATGCTCATTCCTCCTTCTATATAAAGCAGCGCTCCTCTGTCGTATCCATGTTTTATTATGGTGGTTTTGCCTCTTCCGGCACCTCTAATAACCACTCCCGAGGCGCTTATGCGCAGCGGCTTGCTTATGTTATAAGTGCCTTCGCCGAGCAAAACGGCTCCGCGGTGTCCGTTTTTGTCAGGTTTCAGTGATGCCACATAGTTGATGGCGCGCTGCAGCCTTTCATAGCAGTCGGCTCCGTTGTTGCTGACGTAGACAGCGTTTTTTACATCAGGGATGGGCTTCTCGGATGCGTGATATCCGCAGGTAGAGTAGTCCATCGGTATGTAAACCTCCTTTTTTACCTTTCCTGCCATGGCCTTAGCTGTGCATAGTCCGGCTATCAGCAGCAGTGCGAGGCAGCGGCTTTTGAAAAGTTTTTTCATATCAGATTGAGTTTTTTGTTTGTTTCAGACATTCCTGTTATTTAAGAAACGACGTGTTTGTTTTTTTATTGTACTTATTTATTTTGCTCCAATTTTCAGTTTTTTCATCTATGCCGGACCTCATTCACGTATCGTCATTAAGGCTGTTAAATGTGCCTTTGGCATGCTTTTGGGGTATCGTTGATATTTGCCTTTGTAACTAACTGATATCCAGAGCGTTGCAAAAGGCCACGTTTTAGCCTCCAAAAGATGCCCTTTTACAACGCAAAAGACGTCCTTTCGCAGTGCAAAAGGACGCCTTTTATATTCTTATAGTTTATGATGTGTCTTCAGTCAGGCCGAATGATGCCTGCATTTGTCACATTTGATATTGTTCCATGTGGCGTTTCAGACCATCTCTTCTACGTTATTTCATGTGTTCAAGGTCGACAAACTTGCCTCTCAGTTTGCGCTCGGCGATGAGCTTTATCAGTTTCTTGTGTCGCTCGGGAGCAATCCATTTACGGGCAAAAATGTTAGGAATGGCCACTCCGATTGCGATACAGAGGATAATCAGTGAGGCTCTGATGCCGTTGTGTATGGCTATTGTCAGCTCACCAACCACTCCGTGCATCTGTATCAGGGCAAACAGCGCTCTGTACATCAGCACACCGGGCACCATCGGTATTACGCTCGGTATTGAAAGACAGTGGTGCGGCGTGTGGAATATGTGTACGGCTTTGATGCATATAATACTTATCAGCGACGAGCCGATGAGCGAGCCGAGGATAAGTCCCCAGTCAAGACCTGTGTTGCCGTTGCTTGGTCCGAGGTTTACAAAGTTACGTGTACATACGGCAATGATGCCTCCTATTGCCACAACCCAAAGCAGTCTGCGCGGTATGTTGAATATCATAGAGAAGCCCATGGCCGATATTGCTGCGGCAATGGCGTAGGCAATATAGCTGTTGTGTGGCGTCATGCTCAAGTCTTTAACAAAGTTGTCTATTCCGCACACCTTGATTGCTATTGCTATTCCGAACGACATGGCGGCCACCATGACCAGCGTGTTGACAGCCCTTGTTATACCCGTGTTGATGTGATTGTCGAGCATGTCGCTCACAAAGTTGATAAGCGGCACACCCGGAACTATGAACAGTGCGCATGCCATGAGCGGATGCCATGGTGTGTCACTGTGGGTAAGCGGTATGAGAAAATCGGGAATGTGCGACTCGATAACGGGGAACGAGATATATGCTGACAGCCATGCGAGCAGAGTTGAGAAGAATGCTGCAAATGCAATGTTGGCATAACTGTTAGAGCCGGTTGAGTTGAGCCATGCTCTGAGGCGGAAACCTGCAATGGCAGCTATTGACGCATAAAAGAATGCCGGCCAGTCGCAACCGAACTGAACGCAGAATCCTCCGCAGGCCAGTCCTGCTCCTATGGCTGTAGTCCATGGTCCGTAGTTGCGTTTCTTGTTCTTTATCTGCTCAAGTTCCTCTTCATATTTGTCGAGCGAATAGTCTTCTCTTATCGCTCTCCATGACAGTTTGCTCACCGCAGATATGGCGTCCATGTTGATGCCGTGCTTGTCGCAACGCTGAAATTTAGAGAAAGAGTGTGTCTTGTCGCTGAGGTTCACCATCAGCATGTCGTACGTGATGTATATGTGCAGCTGTTTCTCGGGCAGTCCGAGATATGCTGCCGTGCGTTCCATGTTGCGTAATATACGGCTGGTGTCGGCCGAACTTTCCATTAACAGCTGACCTGTACGCAGCAGCAGGTCAAGCTTTCGTCGCAGTACTTCGTGTTCTGACTGCTGAGTTGCTTCCATAATCTTTTTGCCTTTATTTTAATGTATTTTTTATATTTATCCTGTCTATGCTCGTTTTCAAGGTGCAAAATTACAAAATATAATGGAATTTACGCATATTTGAGTTTTCTTAATGTGTGTTTTTCTTTACCGTGGCGATATGTGTATGTTTGTTAATGTGTGTCTTGTCATGTCTGTTTTACAAAATGAATATACAAAGAAAGGGGCTATGCCATTTTCGGCATGCCCCTTTCTTAAGGTGTGTGTGTGTTATGATTATTCGTCGGCAAGCGGATCGAATGTTCCCATTGAGCCTCCGTGCTGACTGTCTTCCCATCCTATGGTCTGCTCCAGAGCCTTGTTGTTGTTCTGTGCGCCCTGTGTAAGTCCGAGGAAGTAATAGCGCGGCAGGAAGTTCATGTAGAGCTTAACCTTGTTCTGGTCGTAAGAGTCGCCCTTCTTGTCCTTGCGCACGAGGTTTTCGTTATACCATGTCTTCAGAGTTTCGAGCTGCGGTTCGAGTTCCTTGCGCAGGTCAACTGCTGCGCAGCGTGTGCCGCCGTTGTTCAGCAGCGGGTCGCTGTCGGCTGTTGTTCCGCCTACACCGTACTTGTCGGCAACGCGGAATTCCATGTTCTCGCGGCGCTGTCCGTTCAGAGGCTTAAATCCGAGCCATGTGCAGGTGTTGCCGCCCCATCCTGTCAGAGTCCATGTTGACGGTGCGCCTTCCACCTTTCCTGTTCCTCCGTCGTAGAGCATCCAGCGGCGAAGGTCGTCAAAGCGTTTTCCTTCGTAAGCAAACTCTATCTGACGTTCATACAGGATGGCCGACATACATGCTGCCTGGTCTGACTCGAGGTTAGACTGCAGTCCGTAGTTGTTTTCGCCAGTGTATCCGGCACGTGCGCGTATCTGTTTCAGATAGCTTACGGCATCAGTCAGTTCGCCGGCACCGCAGGCAACTTCTGCCAAGTTGAGCAGCACTTCGGCATAGCGCAGTTCGATGTAAGGCTGTGCTGAATATGCAAATCCGCCGTTGCTTGCAACACCATTGAATGTGTAGAGCGAGTTGGTGTTCACATCATAGTCGTCAGAACGTTTGCGCACATACACGCCTGAGCAGTTTGTCAGCAGGTTGTCTGCTCCGTAGTCGTTGCCGCTCTCCGGGTCGCCCTGGTCGTTGAGGTCGGTGTACCAAACATAGTTCCAAAGTTCGTAGTTCTTGCCGTCGTCATACGAAGGATTGTTCGGATCAGCAGACTGAACGGTGTTGTTGCCGTTGTATGCCCAGCGGAAACCGGGGAATGCGAATGTGCGGTAGAAGCGCGGGTCGCGGTTCATGAACGGATGCTCGCGGTCATAAGATATTGACGATGCGTCGAGCTTTGTATAAGTGTCGGCAGAAGCCGGGCGCTTACCGTCGGCCATCGGGAACATGTCAACGAGCATAGCCGATGCGTTCTTGCCTGAACCTGTTGTGTTCTTCGGACGTATGTAGCGCTCCCAGTTGCTGTTCTTCTGGCCGTCGCCTGCCTGAACGGTGTTATAAAGGGTTACGAACACAGCTTCAGGATTCTTGTTAATCTGATTGAACTGCAGCGCAAAGTCAGAACCGTTGATATTATTTGTTGATGTGAACAGACCGTAACCGCATGAGTTGATAGAGTCGAGTTCGGCTTTCATCTGTTTATAAGCGTTCTTCCAGCGAGTCTCGTCGTTGGCGCGGTTGAACAGAGGGCTGGCCCACAACAGCAGTACGCGTCCTTTCAGGGCGAGGGCTGTTCCTGTGGTTACCATACCCCATTCGCTGCTCGGCCATCCGCCGCTCATGGTTTTGGCTGCAAGCATCTTGGCCGACTGGTCGAGGTCGCTAAGAATGAAGTCTATACATGCCTTTGCCGAACGGCGCGGGTTTACAACACCTTCTACCGGATCTTGTACTTCTGTTACGATTGGCACACCTCCGTAGAATTTCACGAGGTTATAGTAGCACCATGCGCGGAAGAAATACAGCTGTCCAAGATATTCGTCTTTCTTGTCCTGTGTGAGCGCGCCGCCCGATATGCCTTCTATGGCGTCGTTGATGTTGCGGATACGTCCCCAGGCGTTGGCCTGAATGTTGTTAGGCGTACCGAAGAAATAGTCGGGAACGGATGTGCCGCTCATTACAGACAGTGGCTTTTGCGGATCAACAAATTCTCCGAATCCACTGTACTCCTCTGTCGACTTAGCTTGAGTGTCGTTGCTTCCGCTTGATGGATATTGCCATGTGGGGTCGCTGTTCACCGTAGGCAGACACCAGCTGTAAACATCGTAGACACGGCGCTGGCATCCGGCCTCAGTGTCGTAGATGCCTGTATTCACGTTGTCATAGTTCTTCTTTTCCTCCAGAAAGTCATCGCTGCACGAAGTTATAGCCATGCTTGTGATAAGGCCAAGTCCGAACAATTTTATTATATTTGTTTTCATTGATGTTATTCTATTTAACGGTTATGTTTTATCAGAATGTGAGATTAACTCCTACGGTAAACTGGCGCAGAGTGGGGTATGAGCCATAGCTGCACATAGGATCCATGAAGTTGTCCGGATACGGATTGTAGAAGCTCAGCAGGTTCTGGCCGGTGATGTTTACACGTGCTGCCTGTATGCCGATTTTCTTAACAAGAGCCGACGGAATGGTGTAAGCCAGAGTCAGACGGCTGAGGCGTACTCTTGTTCCGCTTATTCTCCAGAACGATGATGTTATGGCATTAACGCTCTGATATGCGAGGTTAGGCAGACTTCCGTTGCGGTTGGCTGCAACTACGAGGTTGCCTGCTGCGTCGTAAACATCCTGATATGAATACATGTTGTCTACATTCCAGAATGAAGGCATGTTGGTGAACTCAAGGTCGCCAACGCCTGAGCCTGACTTCAGTGCTGCTGCGTCAACAAAGCTGTAGCCGCCCCACTGAGCGTTGAGCTGTGCTGTAAGAGAGAAGCCCTTGTAGTCGGCTCCGAGGTTCATTGTCACGCCGTAAGGATTGTTGCGGTTAGACAGGCACACCTGGTCGTTGTCCTTGTCAACCACGCCGTCGGGTGCGGCGTAGGTTCCGTCTTCCTGCTGCGGGCCGCGTACATCCTTATAAATAAGCATACCCGGGCGAACTTCGTCCTTGCTCATTCCGAGGTAAGATGTAATGTTGTATTTGTCGAAATACTCCTCAATATCCTGGAACGAACGGAACATACCGATGCACTGCAGACCCCACAGACCTATGTCGGTGCGTCCGCCGCGCTGTATCTGACGATATATGTAGTCGGTGACAAAGTCCATGTTAAGCACCTTGTTGTCGTGGTAGCCGGTGTTGATGCCGATGCGGTATTTAAAGTCCTTGCCGATCTTGTCGCGCCATGTTGCGCTCAGTTCATAGCCCCAGCTGTCAAGTTCGCCGAGGTTGACGGCAGCCGACTGTGTACCTATTGTACCTTCAATAGCCTGGCTGATGTTCATAAGCATATCGCGGTTCCATTCGCGATACATGTCGTAAGTAACGCTCAGTCGGTTGTTAAGCACGCTGAAGTCGATACCGAAGTTAGCCTTGTAAACCTTATCCCAGTGAACGTCCTTGTTAACGGCAGAGTTGTTCTTGTTGATGGTTATACGGTTTTCGCTTTCGTTGTCTAATCCTGTTCCGAACACCGGTCCGCGGTTAGAGTCCTGAGCGTAAACCTGCATCCACTGCCATGCGGCTGTGTTGTCACGTCCTGTCATACCGAACGATCCGCGCAGCTTGAGGAAATCTACCCATGGAAGTGCCTCCTTAAACCATTTTTCCTCAGACATAACCCAGCCGGCGCTGAATGATGGGAACACGCCCCAATAGTTTACAGGAGCGAATTTGGTTGAAGCATCTGAACGGATAAGGAATTCTGCCAGATATTTGTCGGCATAGGCATAGTTGATGCGGCCGATGTATGAGAGGGTTCCCGATTCGCTGCGGGTGAAGGTGATAACCTTAGTGTCTGCCTCAGCCGAGTTAGACTGTCCTGTTGTGAAAGGATAGGGGTTTGACACCATACCGTAGAGATATTCGCTTTCGGCTTCTGACTTCTCTATTGAGAACAGAGCGCCGATGCTGTGTTCGCCGAAGTCTCTGTTATACGATGCAGTGAAGTTCATCTGATAATTGTCCGTGCGGGTCATCGAGCGGTTGAGCTGTGACGGGTCGCCGTTGGCAATTGTGTGCGCCAGGAGGTTCGACTCGGCTATAAACTGGTTATAGTCTTGTCCGCTGACTGGAGTATAGAGGTGGCTTCCGCTTCCGGTGCGTGTCTGCATTGTATATACGTCATATTCAGAGCCATACTGATTTGTCTTGTCTGTATTGATGCTCTTTGAGTAAGAGAATCTCAGCTTGAGACCTTTCAGAATCTTGCTCCATCCAAAGTCGTAGTTGATGCTTCCCTGAACGTTTATGTTCGAAGTCATCGTGCGGCTGTAGTCGCCGTTGTTTCTCAGTTCAGAGTACGAATAGTTCTGGTCGTCATCAATCAGCGTGTTGCTTATTCCGTAGGCAGCTATAGGCATGCCGTTGACATATTCCGGAATGTAGCGCGGACGGGTAAGCAGGATGTTGTAGTCTTTTTCGTTAGAAGTACCGCCCACCTTAATATAAGGTGTGTTCTTCTTTCCGTAGTCGCCTGATACGTTCAGGTTGGCGCTCAGCCAGTTGCTCACCTTTACGTCAACTCCTGCACGGTAGTTCCAGCGGTTGTAGTCAAGATTGCCGAGGTTACCGTCCTGGTCGAAGTAAGAAAGACTTGCAAAATAGCTTGCACGTTCGGTTGCTCCGCTCAGGTTGACGTTATGTTTCATTGTGACTCCTGTCTCCCAGTATTTGTCCAGCAGGTCATAGTTGAGTCCGCGCATGGCGTTAAGCTCGTCGGCCTGATACAGGTCTGTAAGATGGTTGAGCGATGTGTTTGTCGGGTCGGCTGCTGCAACAGCGTTGTAGAGTCGGCCGTATTCATAGGCGCTGAGCATCTTAGGATGCGAAACGGCATCGGTGAATCCGAATGTTCCGCTGTAAGATATACGCGGAGCGCCGAGCTTGCCTTTCTTTGTAGTTACAAGGATTACACCGTTGGCGGCACGTGCTCCGTAGACAGCTGCCGAAGCGTCTTTCAGCACAGAGATGCTCTCCACTTCAGCCGGGTCAAGGTTGTTGAAGGCTTCGGCACCGAGGTTCTGTGTAGAGTTGCCCACCTTCACGTCGTTAGGATAGATGTATCCGTCGATTACGAACAGAGGCTGCTGAGCCACACTGCCGACGTCGCCCAATGAGTTGGTGTCACGTATGTACATTGTGGCGTTTTCACCGGGGCGAGAGTCGCCGCCGCTGACGCTAAGACCGTTGACAAGACCTGACAGAGTGCTTGCCAGACCGCCTGACGACAAATCCTGAATTTCGTCCATCGGCACAGTTGCCACCGAACCTGTCAGGTGTGCCTTTTTCTGCACGCCGTAACCTACTACAACCACTTCTTCAAGATTTTGTGCGTCTTCCTTCATCTGTGTTCTTCCGCCCGGCGCAACAGTCTGTGATACATATCCTATGTAAGATATTGTAACCTTGCTGCCCTTTGGTGCCGAAATGGTGTAGTTACCGTTGATGTCGGTTATCACGCCTGCTCCCTCCTTGCCGCTAATGCGTACCGATGCGCCTATGATAGGGTCGCCGTTCTCATCAACAACGGTTCCTTTCACAGCCTGGTTCTGTGCCAGAGCCGGAGTGGCTGCAAAAGCCATGAAACCGAAGCATAGAGCTGTTATGAATTTTTTTCTCATATCTTATGTTTTTCTTTTGTTATCGATTATTATTCTGCAGCCGGAAGCCAGCGTGGGTCGCCGGTTCTTCTCGACAGCTGTTCACTTCCGTTTACAGTGAAATCACCATTTGTCGGGTCGGCAAACTGCGGGTCGCTCTTAATTGCTGTGCCGCTCTTGTCGTAGTTTTCCTCACTGTCGAATGTTCCTGTGGCAGCGTCTTTCAGATATGTATTGTTTGCGAATGTATAAGTCGGGTTAGAGCTGTAGCTGCCTCCGATAAAGCGTCGTGCGATGTCGCTGGCACAGTCAACAAAGATACAGTCGGTCATCAGGAAGGTTGACGACTTCTGTCCGCTGAATCCGCTGTAGTTAGCCCATTGTCCGCTTGCGGCAATGTTGTAGAATGTGCTGTTCATGAAGTTGACATAGTTCATTGTATAACCTGCACGTGTGCTTCGGCCTGAGTTGTTATACTGAACAAAATATTTGGCATCGCTTGATGTGCTTGCCTGCCAGAATGTAGAGTTCTTAACGGTCAGCGTGTTGATGAAACCTGATTTGAAGAATATCACTGAATTTCCGCTGATACCGCTTTCGCTGGTTGATGTCAGTTTTACAACAGTATTCTCAATAATACATGTCTCGATGCAGTATTTCTTGTTGTTGTCGTAAATGAACTGGGCATTAACTCCGTTAAAATTACAGTTTACAATATGCAGTGTTCCCATTATGTTGTAATAGTCGCCGCTGCCGGTTGCGCCCTTTATGCTTTCGTCGGGTGTCTCGCTCAGTCCTATTGCTTCGTCGCCAGATGCACTGCAGTCGAAATTGATGTTCTTGAGCTTTAACGGAGCTGAAGTGCGTATAGTTCCTGTTGCGCCATAAGTTATGGTAGGTCTGTTGTTCTGGTTAGTGCAGCGCAGCTGTATCTGATGGTTGCCAAAGTCAAGAATGCCTGAAACGGTGTATTGTCCGCCTTCTTCAAGGTCGTATACCAGTTCGCTGCCGTCATTGGGCATAGCGTTGCTTTGGAAATATTCATAGAGGTCTGTGCCTGAAGGTATGGCAGCAAACGCTGTGGCAAAGGTGTTGAATGTCTTTACAACCGGCTCACAGCCTGTGTTGTTTCTTTCCTCGTTGCCGAGCACTTCCAGCGACAGCTCATAGTTGCAGTCCTCCATGCGTTCAACGGCGAATGATGTGCCGTCGTAGACAGAGTCTACTACAACCTTACCTTCTGAGGTGTTTGTCAGTATGGCATGATATCCGCCTGCGCCATAGACTACAGGCCAGCTGATGGTCTGCTTTGAGCCGTCAGCACTTGCCGTTACTTGGATGTCGTCTGTTGATGGAGCCTCGAGCTGCGTGTTATAGACACCGATGTCGAAACTCTCTTCGTCGAAGCCATCCTGAGCACATGAGGCAAAGAGCATCATTCCCGCGGCAAATGCCATAAGGGCATAGCTCTTTCCCCGTAATGAAAAATGATTTTTTTTCATAAAATGACTTTTATTAATGTTATACAATATATTATTAAATTCGTTTTTTCATGTAAAGTTTTCTTGTAGTATTATTAAGGGCATAATGTCCCCTTTGTATATTTGACGTATACATTAGAAAAATGTAATCAAAATATAATAAAAAATAAAAATGATGTTTGTCATTAAACCATCTTTTTAGATTAAATAATCTTTATTATCGCTCAAAAGTCTGTTTGTTGCCCTATTTTAACCTAAATTTGTCATTATGATTCAGTCCGGATTTTTTGTTTTATATCGGGGGATTTTTGTCAGATTCTTAGCGGGCATGGCTGGTAAAGTAAAGAAAAAGCAGACGAGAAGGCGTCAATAGAAAACATACAGACGGCTGAAAGCATGAATATATAAAATAAATAAAACTCAATATGGTCTGATGAAAGATTTTTGACTTGAGTCTTTGTGCCGGTATCTGTGAATTGTGTATGTTGTATGTACTTCAAAAAAATCTCCCCTTTGGCATAAGCCGAGGGGGAGAAAGGTTCTAAATTTTATACTATTATGTCTGTGTATAATTCATTTGTTTGCGGTATGCTGCCGTCAGACTATCTTCTGATGAACTTCTTTCCGTTCTGTATCAGTATGCCTTTAGCGTTCTTGCTGACGCGCTGTCCTGCAAGGTTGTATATAGGAGCGTCGGCATTGATTTCAGACGAAGTTATTTCGCTTACACCGCTTGTTCCTGCCTCAAACTCAACATCTCTCAGGCCAAGCTGTGCGCTGTGAAGGAACACCATGTATGTCTGGTTGGCTTTCATTGGTATTTGCAGCCATCCCCATATAGCCTGACTGCCGCCTTTATTGCCCCATATATAGAGGTCGTCGCCTTCAGTTCCCTTTGTAGGTATGCTCATGTTATATTCTTTTGAGCCGTCTTCTTTATTTACGCCGTTCTCATATCCGCCCAGTGTGTAGTCTACGTTAGGTGTCAGCGCCTTCTGTGTCTCTTTGTCTACAACGAAGAGCTTGCGGTTGCCTTTGTTGATCCATACTCCGATAACGAGAGTGCCTTCGGCTTTTGAGTTAAACTCATAGTAAAGTCCCGACACGGGCAGACCTTTGCTTCCGTCCGGCTCATAATATTCGTATGCAGGGCGATAGTTGCCTGTTGGAACACCGTCGGTTACAATCTCTTCAGCCGTCAGTTTTACGTATGGGTTGCCGGTTCCGTTTATATAAGGAAACTTGATGTCGCCCTGGTTGCCTGTTTTCCATTCAATGGCATTCCATTCTGACACGTTGGCGTCTTTATCAATCACATTAGGAGTGGTTCCGCCTACGGCTGTCATCGTAACGTTATTCAAATTTATTGTTACTACAGATTTTCCGTTCTGAGTATCAATAACGGCATTCTGAAATTCATTTGCCATAACTACATTTCCGTCTGCGTCATAAGTTGCTGCTGCATAATAGTCCTGTGCGTTGGCACTTATCGCTGCGAGCGCAACGGCTACTAAAGTAAAGATTTTTTTCATAAGCTAATTTATTAAAGTTAATAGATTTGTCATAGATTATTTATCAGAAAAACGTTTTCACATTTTCTTTGTACCCAAAGAATAAAATTATGTTAACCTATTTTAACTAACTGCGCAGTGTTGAGTGATGAATTAAAAGCGAAAGATTAAAATTTGGTTTTATGTGATGATGATTAAGGCCTGTAAGGCAAACATCTTCAAATAGAATCATAATCGGCTAAAGCCGGTGTGAGTTTAGCTATAGTGTGTCTTACCCTGAAAAAAGTTGACTCATAAATAAAAGAATTATGAGGAAAAATA
>ENA-UONW01000226-UONW01000226.1-human-gut-metagenome-genome-assembly--contig:-CS52-NODE-226-length-89611-cov-8.948557_pt1 | contig 89611 bp, 66 predicted proteins | sample MGYA00242463_ERZ724010 | MGnify/ENA metagenome assembly ERZ724010 | reverse complement strand
TTCAAGATAAAAGTAAAGAAGCATGACATAGATTATATTATTGGTGAAATAAAAATGCGCCGAAAGCCTATAATTCGAACACAAGAACTGGGTGAAGTGACAATAACAGCCACAAAAATCAAATTTTACAACAAAGGTGATACTTTAATCTATAATGCAGATGCTTTTAATTTAGCAGAGGGCTCAATGCTTGATGCACTTGTGGAACAGCTTCCTGGTGTGGAACTAAAACGTGACGGGCGTATTCTTGTGAATGGAAAACAAGTGGAAAGTGTCTTACTCAACGGAAAGGATTTTTTCAAAGGCGATAACACTGTTTTGTTAGACAATTTACCTGGCTATACCGTAAAAAATGTCAAGTTTTACGATAAGAAAAGCGAACGCAGCGAAGGATTGGATATAAATTTGAATGATGGCAGATTCGTCATGGATGTGAATTTGAAACGAGAATACCAAATTGGCTGGCTAGCCAATGCAGAAATTGGAGTTGGAACTCATGAGCGTTGGCTTGGGCGGCTTTTCGCTTTACGCTTTACGCCACAATCGCGTTTGACTTTCTATGCCAATGCCAACAATACGCACGAAAGCAGAAAACCTGGTAGGAACGGAGATTGGTCCCCAAGCGCTATTGGAAATGGTACAAGTACCACGGAATCAGCCGGCTTTGACTATCTAATACACGACAAAAATCATCGCTACGAATTAGAGGGAAATATCAATACCATACACACAGAAAACCATACCGTAACGAAACAGTTTCGTGAAATATTTCAAATAAATGGTTCCGTATTCAACAAATCGCTTCAAACGAATAATTTGCAAAACTTTTCGATTAGTACTAATCATAAAATCCGTCTTATGTTAGGTCCCGAAAATGATAAATATAATACACAACTTTATTTGAAACCTCAGTTTACTTACAACTATTCAAAAAACGATCTGGATAGGATGTCTGCGGAATTTTCCGCCAATCCTATTGGAAAAGGTGATTTAGAAAATCTTTTTAATGGTCCTGATGCCAGTCAGGGGCTGACTGCCATACTTGTTAATAAGGTACGTACACGTCAACGCAGCAATTCAGAAGATTTTAATGGAGGAATAAATGCACAACTTTATTTTAATATGCCATTTACAGGTCGGCGTATGGAACTTACTTCTAATTTTCGTGCCGGCAGGAAAAAAGCACATAGTTTTGACCTTTATACCCTGACTTATTCAGACGCCTCAAAAAATGACAATCGAAATCGTTACTATGAGATGCCGTCAGATAACCTCGAAGGTAATTTCGGCCTATCTTGGGGATATCTACTTTTTTCCAAAGGTTTTCATGGCATAACTTTAAACCCGTCAATCGGTTATGACTATACACATTCTAAACAGGGAAACTATCTTTATCGATTAGATTGGCTTGAAGAAATGAACAACACTGACTTTGGTATACTACCATCCACACGTGAAGCCCTAATTTCTGCTCTTGACCGCCACAACAGTTACCTTAACACACGCAATAGCCATGCAATTCGCACTACGACAGTCTTCTGCTACGAGCATGACATACGAAAAAGAAAAAATAATGATTACGTACGCACAGCTCTTTGGCGTTTAACTTTTGCACCAGGCGTAGAATTAAATACAGAAAGTTTAGATTTCGATGGTCAGCAACAGACCAAGCGTACTCGGATTGAACTACTTCCTATCATGATGCTGCGGTTTGAACGCAACACCCCTGGAATGATGCATCAAATCTGGCTGGAGAGTAGTTACAAGCAGCAACTTCCTTCAATATTCTCGCTCATGGGGCTACGTTTTGATAGTGATCCACTCAACATTAATGAGGGCAACACAGACTTGTGTCGAACTGAAATTTACTCAACCGAACTTTTTTATACTTCAGACCAATGGGGAAAAGAGAAGCAGCGTCGACTTTCCGGAAAAATCACAGCAACATTTTATCGCAACGCTATCGCTACAGCAAAAATTTATGATGCTGCGACAGGTGCACGTATCTTCCGCCCTCAGAATGTAAATGGAAATTATAAAGTCAGCTTCAATAGTCAATTTAACACTTCAATAGATTCCAAACAACGTTTTTTGCTCAATCTAAGCTTTAACAATAACTTTTATCGAAATACGGACCTACAGGCAACAAATTCACCGATAGCGGAAAATAGTACGGTTTTCACAAATTACATGGCTATACCACTGAGCATAGAGTACAACTACAAAAAAATAAGGGTCGGCTCTAAATTTCAGATGGCTTGGCATAGTGCCAGAAGCAAGCGTGAGAATTTTCAGAATGTCAATGGCATGAACATAGATGCCGGCATTTACGGTAATATTCAGTTACCATGGAATTTGCAATTAGCTACAGACTTCAATTACTACTCACATCGTGGCTTTGCTAATGCTGTCATGAATACAGATAATTTTGTATGGAATGCCCAACTATCCAAGAGCATCATGCATGGTAAACTGATTTTCGTCCTTGTCGGATATGACATTCTTGGTGATATTTCCAATTTGAATTACTCCATTAATATGCAAGGAGTCACAGAGACTTGGAGAAATGTCATACCACGTTATGGCATGTTTCGCATCATTTATAAATTAAACAAACAGCCCAACAAAAGACGCCACAGCAATTAACACATGTAAACAGGATAAAAACATAACTATGTTGTGACAGGAAATCCATATAAGGTAATTTAACACTTGAAAACTAAGGATAAAATCCGAACATCTGGGAGAAACAATGTACCCTTAATGAGGAATTTGTTCCACACACCGTGTTAAATGTAAATACAAAGGATTATACCAAAGTTGAAATCATCTTGCAGATATTGTGATGCTCAATAGAAAAACTCCTTACCGGCGACCTATAGTCTGGGTATTCAATAAATATATTAATCTTGGTCGGATTTTCGTCAATGAACAAAATTCGTAAAATTAAAAAGGGAAAATCTGGAAATAATAAAGGATTAAATACAATATATTTGCAAAACTAAAAAATCCGAAGACCTACTCTAAACACACTGAATGAAACACTCCTCTTTCCTTTCTTAATATCAATCAAAATGACGAAAATTAAACGAGGTCGGACCTAAAAAATTTTAGATGGCTTCTAGATTTTTTTAGGTCCGACCTCGTTTAACAGATCCGAAAGATATAATGGTAGTAAAACGCAATCACATGTTATGACTACTCCTAAAAAACATTATAATATTAGACAGTCTCATCATATAACCTTATAGAAAACTATTAGTCGAGCACAAATTACACTAGAATATTTATTTTATTGCCCACTCTCTTGCTTTAAGATACTATATGCTGAATACAATCCTAACTCACCAGCCTTACGCAAATCAGCCAATCCATTTTCCTTATTTTTCATCTGAAGTTGCAACAAGCCGCGGTTATACCATGCTTCAGCCAATCGTGGTTGCAATTGTAAAACCTTATCATAATCATTCAGGGCTTCCTTGTGCATACCCAAACGAACTTCTATGCAAGCCCGATTATACCATAAAGGCCAATATTCAACATTGTACTCCTTCTGCCCTACCTTTTGCAAAAAATTATTATATTGTGTCAGCAACATTGACCAAGCTTCCTTTTCTACAGAAGAAGTAGAATGAACCGTAGAATATTTTAACCATAGTTCGCTATAAACCAACATTGCAACAACAGACTGCGGTGTATTAGTCAGATCCTTATTAATCACGTCTAAGCCATTCGTATAATGAGCCAGATATACATCAAGCAGAGCTTCCAGCAACCTAGAATCAGAAGTTTGCCTTTTGCTCAACGAATTACGTAACATTTCTAAATGCTCACGTCCGCCCAAATCTACAATTGCTTGTTTACTGCGTGACGACAATTCTATTTGGAAATTGATTAATTTCTTTTGATTGAGACGTTCAACTTCACTTAGGAAATATGATGACACGAGCTCATCCGTATTGGACTTAGTTTTTGCAGGCTTTAAAGACACAATAAGCATAGGCTGATATTCTTTTTCTACTGTATTATTCTGCACCAACCCGCGAGACATACGACTATAAGAAGACTCATGTATTAATGAATCTGCTTCATCTGCCACCACTAACTGCTGATAACTTTCCAATTCACGGTTACTTCGCTTGCGCACGGCTTTAGTTCGTCTACGATGAGATGATGCCGACACAAAACGATCCAACTGATTAATGAAAATTTTATTTTCATCAGATGCAGCCGCTTTGGTTAATCCTAAACGTCTATAACAAATAGATCGCTGATAATACCCATAAAGGAAATTCGGATAAGACTTTATAATAACTGAATAATCTGCTGCAGCCCCACGAAAATCGCCCGTTTTCTGGCGTAACTGAGCCCGATTCAATCTAGCCAGCATATTATCGGGTTCCAATTTCAAAACGAAACTAAAATCCACAATCGCACGATTATTATCGCCCACCTGAGATCGCAATAAGCCACGATTATAATGTGCCAAAAAATTATTGGGATCCAATTTCAGGACGGCATCATAATCACTTAATACGGCCCCTAATTTTCCTAACTGATAACGTGCTACCGCGCGATTAAGATAATATCCTACCACTTTAGGCGCATAAGTTATGGCCTGCGTCAGACAAGAGTCTGCCAAATGATATTTTCGTTTATTATAATAAGTAGAAGCCATAAAGGCCCACGCTTCCGAATTCCTTGGCGATACACTGACAGAACGTTTCAACCAATTAACCGCTTCTAGCGTATCCTTCCTATCCAAACAAATCTGTGCTTTTAAATCAAAAGCTCTAGCATAATTGGGCCATTTCTTCAATATGGTATCCAATTCCAGCCACGCACGCTCATTGTCTTTTAATTCAATTCGGCATAAAACCCGATTATACCACAACGAAACATCTCTGCCACTCTCCACCGGATCATTATGCAAAATGTAATCATAATCAGAAGCAGCCTTCGCAAAGGCTTTATTCTTAATATAACATAATGCCCGTAACTGATATACGGGCATTATGAACGGATTTCTATGAATAGACTGAGAACAATCTTCTATAGAACCTTCATAATCTTCCAAATAGAATTTAGCCAAGCCTCGATAATAATAGGGTTCTGACAAATAAGGCTTAGCATCAATTACCTGATTAAAATAACTAATGGAAAGCACATAATCATCATAAAATAAGGCGCCTTTTCCCATTTCCATAACCATATCGGTATTGACCTGCGACTTCATCGGTAACGACATACTACCTAAAAAGCCAGCCAACACTACACAAAAACGGAAAAAACGACTTATGTTATAATACGAACTATGTGCTCCTCGAGACTGACGCATACGGCTATGGCTTAAAAGAAATCGAGAATTATTTATTTTGTGATTCATAACCATTACGTCAACACCTATTTGTAATAAACTTACTTTTTGACCACACGCTTTGTCTTATATGAAGCATGTACACGCCCCTTTAACAACATTGCCAACTTACCCTTTACCATCTGACGACGCAAAGCCGAAATTCTATCGGTAAATACCTTTCCATCAAGATGATCAAATTCATGCTGCATCACTCTGGCCAAAAAACCTTCAACCCATTCATCATGAAAGTTAAAATCTTCGTCATAATAGCTAACACGAATACGAGTAGGACGCTTTACAGCTTCATGAATACCAGGCAAGCTCAAACAACCTTCTTCCATTGAGTCCATCTTCGACTCATCATACTCTTCTATATATGGATTGATATAAGCTTTTTTAAATCCCTTATATTCGGGAAAATCCTCCCCCATTACATCCAAATCTATCACAACAAGGCGAATTGAAAGTCCGATTTGTGGAGCAGCAAGGCCTACACCATCAGCCTGCTGCATAGTCTCAAACATATCTGTAATCAGCTGTTTTAAATTTGGATAATTCTGATCTATTTCTTCGGTTTCCTTTCTCAGAACCGGTTGTCCATATACATAAATTGGTAAAATCATGACATTATATTGTTTTAATTGATTCCATATATGACTGCAAAATAATAGTCGCGCTGATTTCATCAACTTTGGCTTTATTCTGCCTATCTTTTTTCTTCATTCCTCCCATGAGCATAGTCTGATGAGCAATAGCAGATGTAAAACGCTCATCATAAAATGTAACAGGAATCTGTGGCATAATTTTCCGTAATTTTCCGACAAAAGAGCGTACACGAGCTTGATTTTCAGAGGGCGTTCCTGCCACGGTAGTAGGCAACCCTACCACAATTTGATCTACATTCTCTTTCTGCACATAAGTCTGCAAGAATTTCATTAGCTCAGCAGTCGCTACAGTGGTTAATCCTCCAGCAATTAATCTTAGAGGATCGCTCACCGCTATCCCCGTACGCTTCTTCCCATAGTCAATTGCTAAAATCCTGCCCATACTTTACTTTGCAAAAGTAATAAAGATCAATCCATTAACAGCATTTACTGTAAACTTTGTTTCATTTCCAAAGTTTTACTTAACAAGTTATTCTCAAATTATCATAAGATGCATACACACGATTGGGCAAATATTGCTCCAATTTTGCATGTAATCCGGCATGATGACTCATATGTATCAAATAGGTTCTTCCCGCATTAATACGTCTGGACAGTTGTATAGCTTCATCAATACTTTCGTGCGTGGCATGCGGTTCAAATCGTAAAGCTCCCAATATCAATAAATCCAAATGCTGCAAATAGGGCAATTCTTCCTCAGGCAGATACTTAATATCCGTCAGATAAGCCATATTTCCGATTCTGTACCCTAAGATAGGGGCGTGTCCATGCATCACTCTAATAGGCAATACATCTAAACCACCAATTCTAAAAGCCTGATGCACACGACAAATTTCCAAATCAAGCTGAGGCACACCTGGATATTTATTCTGAACGAAACAATAAGGCAAACGTTCTTTAATGTGAGTCGAACAAGTCTCTTCTGCGTAAATTCGTGTAGTGCCAAAAACATTATAAGGCCGCAAATCATCAATGCCCCCTACATGATCATAATGCTCATGGGTAAGCAAAACCGCATCTAATCGACTCAAACGCCCCAAGCTCAACATCTGCGATCTGAAATCAGGGCCACAATCAATCAATATATTAGTTTTTGGAGTCTCTATAAGCACCGACGACCGTAAGCGTTTGTCTCTCCTATCTTGAGAACGACAAACTTCACAATCGCACCCAAGCTGAGGCACACCGGTACTTGTTCCTGTTCCTAAAAAAGTTACAGTCATCAAATCCATATTACCTCCGGCTTTATCTCAATTCCAAATTTAGATTTCACATCATCACGAATACGATTACTCAACGTAACCACTTCCTGTCCAGTTGCACCGCCATAATTGACAATGACTAATGCCTGCTTATCGTAAACACCGACATGCCCCTCCGTTTTTCCTTTCCATCCACACTGCTCTATCAGCCAACCAGCCGGAATCTTATATTTGTCGTCGCCCATAGCATAATAAGGCATTTCGGAATGCTGAGATAACAAGAGTTCAAAAACATCCTTATCAACAATCGGATTCATAAAGAAAGAGCCTGCACTTCCAATTTCTACAGGATCAGGCAACTTACTCCGACGGATATCAATAACTAACTGACGCAATTCTTGAGCAGAAATAGAGCTATTGCCACGCTTATCCAATTCACGTCTTAAAGCGCCATATTCAACATTTGGACTAAAAGTCTTACTTAATCTGTACAATACATGAGTAATTACATATTTTCCTTTCCAATCCGTTTTAAAACGACTGCTCCGATATGCATACCGACATTGTTTCTTATCAAGAATCACCATCCTATTATGTTCAACGTCAATCGCAGCCACAGCCTCTATTAAATCTTTGGCCTCAACTCCATATGCTCCTATATTCTGTACGGCACTGGCACCCACTTCTCCGGGGATCAGCGAAAGATTTTCCAGCCCATAATAACCATGTTCCACACAATAGCCAACAAAATCATCCCACACTTCTCCAGAACCTGCCTCAATCAGGACAGAATCTTCATTAGACGCTATTATAGTAATCCCCTTAATTCCAGAGTGCAAGATAATTCCATTATAATCTTTTGTAAACAAGAGATTACTCCCCTGCCCAATAGGCAAAAACGAAATATTCATTGGACGCTGAGCCAAAAAAGACTGCAACTCCTGCACACTGGCATATTCAACATATCGGGCACATTGAGCATCAATGCCAAATGTATTATGATGTTTTAAAGAATAATTAATTTCGTCTATCATCAGTTTTCAAATTTCGTTAAAATCCAACTTCCTTTTTTCTTTTTGAAAGTCAATATGCTATGCATACTATTCGACAAGCCGCTAATCACCATCACGCGTTCACGACTGTTGCGATACTGTTGGCCGTAATTCACATTAGCTATTATGCCATAAGGAAGTTCTGGCTTAAAGGCAAACCACTGGTCTACATCCACTACACCTTCAACAGTTTCAAAATTATCAGAATCATAAGTTTTGAAACTAACTGGCTGTGCAACATGGTGACGCTGAAAAGCTGAATCTACAGCAAACCGCTGATAAAAACTTAAGAAATCAGCATTGGCATTCTGATTCACCAGCTCATAACGTAAGCTCTTCAATTTCCAAATGCCCTGCTCACGTATAAATTCATACTGTTTAATTGTTTTCTTCCTTAAATTAATCCACTCTACCATTACGCGAGTCAGTTTGGTATCCTTTTCTAACTTGGTATTATTATGATCATAAATTACGATGTACGACTGTCGAGTAGAATACAAACGATCAAAATGCCATTGGCTAGCCTGCAATTCTTTTTTAACTCCAGTTCGCGTATCTACCACAGGTAATGGGAAATCAACACGCTGCATCTGAAACCTCTTATTGGTCATGAAGCTATAGATAAAATCATCAAATAACCCATCCACGCTCTTTGGAGGCATTTTTTCATCAGTCACGACAGCACTATCCACCGTGGCAGAATCAACACAGGCCATAATGCTATCTTGAGAGTTTGCTTGCTGTTTTACGGAACCTTGACAAGATGTCAACATACCTAAAACGACAAAAACGCACAAGAAAACTTTTTTCATCTTCAATTTATGTCTATTTCCAAGACAAAAATACGGTTTTTATTCCTATCACGCACCTATTTTGACCATAAATGTTTACCTTTGCAAATTGAAAAGAATGAAATTATAGACTTTCTTCAAAAGTTAATCTCATGATTGAACAAATTCAAGCACTACTAAGCCAAGTAAATACGCTTCAGGCTCACGACGCAAAGGAACTTGAAGCCTTACGTATCAAATATTTAAGTAAAAAAGGCATTGTTGCTGACTTAATGACACAGTTTCGACAGGTACCGGCTGAACAAAAACGTGAAGTAGGTATGCTGGTGAACCAGCTTAAGGATGCATTAAATCAACGCCTTGCCACACTGCGTGATGAATTGACACAGGAACAAGATGACGAAACAAAATCATTAGATTTGACACGCACTCCCTATCCCATTAAATTAGGAACACGTCATCCGCTTTCTATCGTAAAAGCCGAAATCATCGACATATTTTCACGTCTTGGTTTTACTTTGGCTTCTGGCCCCGAAATCGAGGACGATTGGCACGTATTCTCATCCATGAATTTCCCAGCTGATCACCCGGCACGTGATATGCAAGATACATTCTTTATTACGCGCCAGCCAGACGTGTTGTTGCGCACACACACTAGTTCAATCCAATCTCGTGTAATGGAACATAGCGAACCACCTATCCGTGTACTTTGCCCGGGAAGAGTTTATCGTAACGAAGCTATCAGCGCACGCGCTCACTGCTTCTTTCATCAGGTAGAAGGCTTGTATATTGATAAAGATGTGTCATTTACCGATTTAAAACAAGTTCTGCTTTTGTTCGCTCAGGAAATGTTCGGTCCTGATACGAAAATACGTCTTCGTCCTTCCTATTTCCCATTTACAGAACCATCCGCCGAAATGGACATTAGCTGCCACTTATGTGGCGGTAAAGGATGCAGTTTCTGTAAGAACACCGGCTGGGTTGAAATCCTAGGATGCGGAATGGTGGATCCGGCTGTACTTGATGCTAACGGCATCGATTCCACCCAATACAAAGGATATGCCTTTGGCATGGGAGTAGAACGCATTACAAACCTAAAATACCAGGTTAAGGATTTGCGTATGTTCTCAGAAAACGATGTACGTTTCCTCGATGAATTTACAGCAGCCTACTAACGAAAAATCATGAGCGACGGGAACTTTAACAGAAATCTTCTCCCCACTACTCTCTTTCAGAGTGGGTACCGAACGGGTGTTGGAAAAGCCAAAACTATAGCCATAGCACAATTTCAAATAATTTTGCACCAGATAATGCCCAATCTTTCAGAAGCAGAAATAGCCCAGTGGAGCGAAACATTCCATAAAGCGCTCAATCAGGAACTCTAATTATAGAATATCATATTATTAAAAAATGCGGTGGTTCAAATAAAAATCTATGAGCCGCCGTTTTTCTTTTGTCATACCCCATAAAAAGAAAACAAGGCGGCACCTTGTAAAATCTAGAAGCCTTCTAGAAATTATAAGGTGCCGCATTGTTTTTACGAAATACACTATCAATAATCAATGCTTTCTCCATTGGTCAAACATTAATATGGAATTGGCGCTTACAATCATGATACCATCCCTCACTACGGACTTATATTACTCCTCTTCACCCCTTAAAATAGGCAACGTCAATTTATACTTGACAGCTAAAATACGTATAATAAACACCGTAGCACCACAAACAACGCTGGAAACACGATAATCAAAGCCCACATAATCGCAAATTACATAAGCCAAGCCACCTACTACACAAGCCAATGCGTAGATTTCCTTACGAAAAATCAGAGGCTCTTCATTAATAAACACATCACGCAGTACTCCACCGGCAGCCCCCGTCATGGTACCCATAATAATGGCTGTCCACCACGGAAAACCATGTGCCAAAGTCTTCTCCAATCCTACAACCGTAAACAAAGCCAAGCCAATGGAGTCAAATATAAACCATGTGCTCTGTTGCTTGATAACGTATTTACCAAATACCATAACCCAAACCAAAGCTAAGGCTGAACATATCAGATAAAAAGGATTGGTCATCCAAAACGGTGGAACACCTAACATTAAATCTCGAAAAGTTCCACCACCAATAGCTGTGGTCACACCCACGACATAAGCGCCAAACAAATCAAAACGCTTGGCAGACGCCAGACGTATACCGGAAATGGCAAAAGCAAAAGTTCCGATAAAATCCAGCATTTGAACAAAAGTAGGAAGTTGTATAGTCATAAAAAAGATAAAGTAGTAAACATTTCAAATTACTGATTCACCACATTTTGCGGATGTCCTGACATAAAAGCCTTGATATTCTCTGCCATGATTTTCATCAATCGCATACGAGCCTCAGTTGTTACCCAGGCAATATGTGGTGTAATTAAAACATTATCTAATTTCCAAAACGGATGATCTTCACATGGAGGCTCTTGTTCCATTACATCTGCAGCATAACCACCCAACACTCCTTTCTGTAAAGCGTCTACCACAGCAATTTCATCCACAAGAGCACCGCGAGCTGTATTAATCAACAACAAACCTCGTTTGGCCAGCCTCAACAGATCCGTATTGACCAAATGGTAATTGTCTGCAGTTAACGGAGCATTCAAGCTAACCACATCGCATGTAGCGAAAGCTTCTTCCACTGTAATGGACTGCACATATTCAGGCAAATCAGACCGATGAGTAACAGCCATCACCTGCATTCCCATCACATGAGCAATACGTGCTACGGCCTCACCAATCCGTCCAAATCCCACAATGGCTAAACGCTTGCCATAAAGTTCCACTAACGGATGATCCCAGCAGCAAAAATCTGGACTTTTACTCCAAAAGCCACTTCGATTGACACGAGCATAATACCCAACCCGGTTTGTCAACTCGAGCAATAGGGCGAAAAACATTTGAGCCACAGATTCTGAACCATATCCGGCGGCATTGCATACCAATACGCCATGTTCTTTAGCAGCCTGTACATCAATCCGATCATATCCCGCAGCAGCCACACATACCAATTTCAATGCCGGCAATTGTTCAAAATGTTCACGTTGCAATCCTGTTTTATTCACAATCAGGACTTCTGCTCCACGTGCACGCTCTAACACTTCTTCTGACGTGGTTCGGTCATACACGCATAAATCCCCCAAATCCGACAATTCATCCCATAATATATCGCCAGGATTCACAGTGTATCCATCCAAAAATACTATTTTCATGATCATTCATTTTTATTTAAGGTCTATAATAAACATCAGCAAAACCTAACAACCGATCCGTTCGTCCTCCAGGCTCCCGAAAATAAACATAGGCAGTATACTTATTCTCCGTCTGATAATAATTCCCTTCTACTGGCCCCGCAGACAATGCACTATGCCCTCCCCCATTATTAGGCTCAAACAGATACATATAATTATAGTACCCTTGCTTCATAAGTAAATTGGCCACATAACTTTGCGTGACCGCATCATACCGCATAATATAGGCATCGGGATCCGTATCGCGACTTCTCCAACGCCCATCTATTACAATATGTCCATCTTTCCGCTCTGGCATTTCTAACTGAAAGTGTACCATGATATAGTCACTCTCAGAACTGACATTGCTGCCTGTCGAGCGAATGACATAAGCTCCATCCTGATCCTCATCATACACATAATTTTTACGAGGCTTATCAGGATAAAGAAAAAAATGGTAATACGGATTAATGCGCCGAATACGATCCACTCCCATGGTTGGCACATTCACGTCTAGCATCTCCACCTTACGATACTCATTACCTGCAGGAAACACCAATTCAGAACAATGCTGCCACAGAAGAGAAGAAGGTAAAACAGAAGTGGCCGCCGGTCGTACAGCACTATCCCATCGGTTATTCTGCAACACACAAATTTTAAATTGGCGTGCCGGATTATTGACATTATTGACTTTACTGAAATTTACCGACATCGATACCTGTTGGTGCTGGTTATTCCAATCTACATCTGTATTTGTTGAAACCGTCATAGCCGGAATCACCCGTTGCTCTGCCAACGAAAAATAGGCATAAGCTAATGGGGTGGCTTCATCATCATCCTTATCATAAATCGTCACCCGATAATTTCCAGACAGCCGCAACGTCACTTCCGCATTAGGAATACGAAATACATAATGCGTATAAAGCACCGTTGTATTCATACTCTGCTCAACAGAAGGTATCAATAAATCATCTCCAAATCCATCAAGAAAATCACTTTCAATCAATTGATCAGAAACTTGCCAGTTAGCTTCACAATGCTCTACCTTATAAGCCAATCGCCGATAATCATGTGAAAGTTCGTCAAATGAAATCTCTACATACTCATTCTCACCTTGACGGATAATCGGTGAAGCTTTCAAATCGTCTCCCACACGTACCATTAGTGTTTTAATCCGATCAGAAAGAATCGTATTTTGTTGTGCAACAGCAATATGCCCTATCCACAACATAATTCCTAAACATATCAGTCGGCTTACCTTTTTCATTTATCGTATTATCTCAAGGTTTCAAAATGGCGCTTAATCCACCACGACACACCCACAGTAATCAGACAGAGCAACATGATCATTTCAAAGAAATGAGAATAGCCCAATCGCTCCTGCAACCATCCAGCGGCCATACCGGGAAACATCATGCTCATTGCCATAAATGCCGTACAAATAGCATAATGCGCAGTCTTGTTATTTCCTTTTGAAAAAAGAATCAAGAATAGCATATAAGCTGTAAAGCCGAACCCATACCCAAATTGCTCAACGAAGACGCAAGCATTGATAATAAAGAAATTGTCTGGTAAAGCCAGACTCAAATATACATATACCAAATTGGGTAATGACATAGCTGCCACCATGGGCCACAACCACCGTCGCAATCCGCCCTTAGCTGCCGCAACTCCTCCTATAATGCCTCCGATTGTCAACCCAATCACTCCTATAGTCCCTTGAACAAATCCCAATTCTGAGGTAGTAAGCCCAAGTCCCATAGCGGATTTCTTTTCGATAAAGAAAAGCGGACAAATACGAGTTAACATGGCTTCCGGAAAACGATAAAGCAACATAAACAATACAGCAGGCACAATATGCGACTTTTGAAAAAAAGTCACAAAGGAGCCGACAAAATCCTTCAACAAATGCCGCCCTGAAATAGTTTTCAAATGGTCTTCCTTGGGATGAGGCAATATGAATTTATGATATACACACAAGAGTAAAAACAAGGCGGCGGCAGCATAAAAAGTCAGGCTCCAAGCCATGGAAATACGGCGAGTAAACACCTCAAGGACCCCCGCAATCATAATCAGAAAACCTTGTCCGGCTATAGTTGCAATACGATAAAAGGTACTTCTGATACCAACAAACAAAGCCTGTTCTTCATCATCAAGCCATAACATATAAAATCCGTCTGCTGCAATGTCGTGTGTAGCACTACTAAATGCCATTAACCAGAAAAAGGCCAGACTAAGCTGTATGGCAAATGACGTTTGCAAGGTAAAAGCCACACCAGCCAAGGCAGCTCCGACCAACAATTGCATAGACACGATCCACCACCGCTTAGTCTTCAGCATATCTACAATGGGACTCCAAAACGGTTTAATCACCCACGGAAGATATAACCAGCTAGTATACAGAGCTATATCCGTATTAGACAAGCCAAACCGCTTGTACATTACAGCAGCAATAGACATAACCACTACATATGGAATTCCTTCTGCAAAATATAAGGAAGGCACCCATGCCCAAGGTGAACGTACCGAATTGCTCTTCTGCACCATAACGATAAATTATAATTTCATCTATTAATAGAACTTCCGTATCTGCACATTTTTATAATAATGACGCAAGATTTGATCAAAAGCATATCCTTGCTCACTCATTACAGCCGCTCCGATTTGGCACATACCTACTCCATGCCCCCAGCCAGCTCCTTTTAAGATAAATGACTGCGGTACACCATCCGCCAAATCCTTGCTCTTTTCCACTACAAAAGCAGAACTATACAAATGAGTGGCAGACAGCACGCGCCGTATTTCTAATTCCTTTCCAATAATTATGCTACGTAATGTACCTATAATTTTCAGTCGGAACAAACGACCACTTTTGCCGCGAGAAAGAGGCTGCAAATCTACAATCTGTCCAAGATCCAAATCCAAGTTTTTCCGTATCAATGCAGCCAGTTCTTCCTGAGTATAATGCACAGTCCAACGGTAAAAATCAGGCGTTTCACAATCATATTCATTCAAAACCTGACTTAATATTTTCCGATCCTGCGTATTGCAAAAAGACTTCTCCGAACCATTAATCCATGCGGTAGCCTCTGCTTCATTACTCAAATCCGGACATTCTTCATCTGCTGCACAATCCCGCACGGCTACCAAATATGGCACATTTCGTGACTCCCAACATGTAGCATATTCCTCGCTAACCCCGCCACAACATTTTGAAAATCTGGCATCACATACTTCATCCTGAAACATCAAAACCTGCCCTTGCGTTTCACGTATGGCCTGTGCGGCATGTTCGGAACATTCGCGTGTAATACCCTGATAACGTTGACAATGATCATCGGCACAAACATCAAATAGGACATGATCCTTCCGATCATACCATGTGCATATTTCATCTTTTTCTTGGGTTGATTCTATCGGTTGAACACGAACTGATGCTGAGGAAGTATTTCGGCGATTCATCATCTGAACAAAAAGCCAGCTTCTCGAAACGACTGCATGCGCCTTTAACAACTCCAAATCAGAAGTTGCTTTCATTTCACTACTAATCACACTGGTCAAATAAGTTTCTACCGAAACAATATTGATAGCCAAGATCTTATTATCATGTACGACCAATTTCAAAGTACCCTGAAAAGTCTGATCCTCCTGCCGTTCCCAATGAAAATGCACACCTATCGTAACCCCTTTAAGCGTAAAAGTTGAATCTGTAGCTTCCGGCTGAAAACACAATTCCTTATATAATGTACCATTCCACACGATCTGACCTTCATGACAAGCCAGACTTTGTAGCCCAGTACACATTTTTTGATTTACTTTATAGACACCATTAAGCAGAAAAGACAATTCACGACGACTCATTATGCCGACTTCAACATTCGGCTCTCCTATCATCCATTCACTACAGCCCAACGGCTCCATTGCGACTTTAATCTGTTGTGCCAATCTGGAAACTTCATCCTCTGACATCGTAACTTCCTGCAAAATGCCAAAGGCCTCTTCAGAAGTCAACTTTTCATAATCTTCTGCACGTGGCGTAATAATCAATCCTGCCATGTCCAAGGCACCTGGACTAACCAGTCTCTGCGCTTCTCCAGAAAGAAAATAATAGTCGGGACGATGCTTAATACGAGGGAATATGATTACAACCAAATGATCTGAACCAGCGGTCAATTCGCCCTGATGCCAAGCAAGCAGATTCATATCTGGCTCTTGTTGCCCGTCTGCTATCGGCAGACATTTTATCAGCCATCGCAACCAAAACTCCCCCTGTTCCACATTCTTTGCCTTTACGACAAAAGCCGAGCAAGCATAGTCCTTCAATAAGTAAATTCCACCACAAACAGTACCATCAGATTCTGTTTTCTGTTTGACAACTTCCAACCGACTATCATAAAAAGCCCAATCAGCAATCAGAGGCACCGTCTGACGACGTCCAGCCTGAAAATGAGCATGGTCCGGCGCAGAAGCTCCACAACGTGGTCCATTGTAAAACACAACGTCGTTTGATAAAGTCCAAGCCAACTGACAAAACGTGCCTATATATTTTCCCACAGACTGATCACCATGTCGTCGAGTAGGAATGGTCAAATGACGCGATAATATAGGATATGGATTAACCAACAGCTGAAAATGCCCCTCAATTGGCATACTCATTTGCTCTACGGGCCTATTCTGATCACACAGAAAACAAGCCCGCTTCCTAATACTAGCTTCATCTATTTTTGCAGTTGCAGATCCGATACGAGCCGGATTATATTGTAAAGTCAAGCGACAATTACCCTGCTTTAAATCTCGTAATTTTGCCTTTGAAGCCAAATCAGCGAACTGCTTACGCGCCACAGACCACGCTGCTAACTGACGGTCAATAAAATGCTCGGCCTCTTCAAGAGAAACTGGAGTATTCCAAATCTCATTCAGATGCTGACGCGCACTGATTTCCATGGTACGGATACTATCTTTGTACTGATTATTTCGATTAACCTTTTCTACCGAAAGCGCAGCATCTGAATTGCCTTCCCATCTTCGGCATAAATACAATTCATCGTAAATCCGTGCAATCCGATATCGACGTGAGATAGCCAGTCCGACAGCATAATCCTCACCATATGATGTATTCGGGAAGCCTATTTTTCGCAAGACAGAAGTTTGAAAGGCTCGAGGAGCACCTAATCCATTTACTCGTAAGGCATTATTACGGCCATTATCTTCCGTCCATTCTTTATGGTCAATTAATCCGGGCGGAAGGGTCTGTAATCGAAAATCTACCATCCGATAGGCACCTACCAACATAGCAGCCTTTTGTTCATAAAAAGCCGCAACAATCCGAGCCAAAGTTTGTGGACTGCTATACAAATCGTCTGAATCAAGTTGTACAGCAAAACGACCGCAATAAACAGAACGTATGGCAAAATCCCAACAGCCGCCAATACCTAAATCTTGTCTTTGAGGGACCAACACCTTTACTCGTGGATTGTCAGCATAACGACTCAACTTATCAGCAGTACCATCTGTGGAGTAATTATTGATAACTATGACATTGTAACTGAAATCTGTTTTTTGCGAAAGTGCACTTTCCACTGCATCTTGAATGGTACGTTCACGATTGCGCACCGGAATAATAACAGAGGCCTCAACCGGATAATCATCATTCTCCAGACACGGTTCGTCAAATTCGTCAGGAGCGAGCCAAGCACCAATACGATGTAAATGTTCAGTACAAATAAATTCTTTTTCTTCCTGAACTACCTGATTTCTAGGGTCAACATAATCGAACTGTTTCTCGCCACTCTTACGAAAATCAACCTTCTCTTCTTCATAAAGGAACTCCTTCAAATGGAATAATTCTCCCTGCGTACTCAAGAACAGACGCAGCGCGTACGTAGCAGCATATTTAATATTAAGTAGTGTGGTTTGCCTCAAGAAGCGACGAAGTCCACTTAAGGCAATCAACCACAAACAACCAAAATCAAAATCATCGCGTACGGCACCTTTCTGATAATCAATAACAGGATGCGGCAGCATCATATCATCAGTCCGATCATAGCGATCTGCATACACCATCTGTGACTGCTCTGCCTCCATACATTCCAACATCCGCTCTATACAACGATAACCTAAACGGACGGCATTAGGCGAAAGTTGCAAGAAACAATAATCACTTTCTGCGACCTGCCCGATCTTCCGAATAGTGGACAAATTCTCCACTGCATCGATGACTAGGAACTGACATTTGGAAGGCAACACCACATTTTCATGAGGCTGCGCAGTCAATAAAAATATATGTGCAATCTGAGGATTTTGCTGTAATGCAGACAACAACTCCTGCAGGATCGGATTTTTCTGATAAAGGATAAAGAAATCAGCCGTTTTCATAACTTCACTACATATCTATTTGGGCACGTAGCCCCTTACTTGCTTATTATTAAATTAACTCGGCTCGCCGTTTTTTTTAGGTGCCGCCTCGTTTTTTTTAGGCGCCGCATTATTTTGACCGGAACGCCCACCGTTACGCCCGTGTCCACGTCGACGTGAACGACCTGAAGACTTTTTGGCTTCGGCTTGTTTTTCATGCTTAGCCCCATGACTGCGATTTCTCCCGCGATGGCCGTTCTGTCCCTTATTGGAAGCTGCCTGTTTTTTAAAAGCCTCCAAGCTAATACATCCCTCCGGATTTTCCTTAATCTCGATCTTGCGTTCCAAGAATCTTTCAATACTACAAAACTTAGGATAATCCTTTTCCGAAACTAGCGTAAGAGCCTGACCATTACGATTGGCACGCGCTGTACGGCCTATACGATGGATGTAATCCTCTGCATCATGTGGCACATCATAATTAATAACCATTTGAATATCATCAATATCTATACCACGGGCTACAATGTCAGTTGCCACTAAAATAGTGGTACGATTGGCTTTGAACTTGTTCATGGTTTCATCGCGTTGCTTCTGCTCCAAATCAGAATGCATGGCATCCGAATTATATCCCCTACGCTGCAACGCAATGTTCAACTCCTTTACTTTCTGCTTAGATGATGCAAAAACAATAACACGTTCTGGCGGAATCTGCTTAAAGATATGCTTTACCACTACAATTTTTTCACTCTCCCGACACAAATAGGCACCCTGCTCAATTTTTTCAGCCGGTTTGGATACGGCCAATTTAATTTCAACAGGATTATTCATAATTTTCTTGGCCAGGCTCACGATCTTGTCTGGCATCGTAGCCGAGAATAATATAGTTTGGCGCTGCTTGGGCAACATTTTTTCAATCTGCAGAATATCTTCACTAAATCCCATATCCAACATACGGTCGGCCTCGTCCAACACGAAAAAAGAGACCTTTGAAAAATCCACATTACCCAAACTCATATGAGAAATCAGACGCCCGGGAGTAGCAATAACGATATCAGCGCCCTTATTCAGGCCTCGTTTTTCCTGTTCATACCGCACGCCGTCGTTTCCACCATAAATAGCCACGCTTGACACATTCATAAAATATGAAAAGCCCTCCATGGCCTTATCTATTTGTTGAGCCAATTCACGGGTCGGTGCCATAATTACGCAATTTACGTAATCAGCCGGATAAGTACCCTTATTAAGTTGATTTAGAATGGGCAACAGATAGGCTGCAGTCTTGCCGGTTCCTGTTTGCGCTACTCCTATTACGTCCTTCCCTTCCAAAATCACCGGTATAGCGGCCTCCTGAATAGGAGAACATGTTTCAAAACGCATAGCATCCAACGCATCGAGCGTTGCATCATCTAAATCTAAATCGTAAAAATCCATTATCAATAAAATCTTTTATTCAGGCGTTTTTCTATACAGATACAACGCTATCATAATAAATATAATATTAGGAATCCAGACAGAAATCATCGCCGGCCATCCCGCATTGATGGCAAAAGTAGCAGAAATTGTCTGGAACAGAATATAGGAAAAGCTGAGTGCCAAACCAGCACCAAGAGAAAGTCCCATTCCTCCTTTTCGCTTTTCACACGAGAGCGACACACCAATAAGTGTCAAAATAAATGCAGCAAAAGGCGTAGCAAACCGCTTATGATACTCCACCTCAAAAGGACTGATATTGGCTGCACCTCGCTCTTTCTGTCGCTGAATGTATTCATCCAACTCTGGAAGTGTCAGCGTCTCCTGTTGATTAGTGGTATACATAAAATCCGAAGGTTCCATGGCTATTACCGTATCCATAGCAGCTCCGGAGGATAATTTTTCTCGCAAGCCTTTCAGTGTACGAATGCTGTACATATTCAGTTTCCAATGATAACGCTCTGTCGACAACGTATCATAACGAATAGTTTGTGCCGTCAAATGGGCTACCAATTTCTTGTCAACAAACTTATCCAACGAAAATCCATAACCAGACTTCGTATTCATGTCGAAATGCGAAATAAAAGCGACAACACCTGGACTTACTTGCAACTGTACATTGTCAACACTTGAAATGTTTTTTTTCTTAATATAGCGATTTTCAAAGTTTACACGTGCCACATTGCCACGGGGTATAACATAAGCTCCCAACAGGAAAGTAGTAACCGCAATTAAAGCTGCCGTAATCATATAAGGCCTAAGCAGTCGCCGGAAGCTCATGCCGGTAGACTTCATGGCAATAATTTCAGAATTATCCGCCAATTTTGAAGTAAAGAAAATAACCGAAATAAAAACGAAAAGAGGACTGAACAAATTTGAAAAATACGGAATGAAGTTCATGTAGTAATCTACTACAATACGCTTCAACGGAGCATGACTCTGTGTCAGTTTGTCAATACGTTCATTGATATCAAAAATTACAGCAATAGATATGATAAGAGCTATCGAAAAGATATATGTACCCAAAAATTTGACGATAATATACCGGTCTATTCTGGATATCAACCTCACTGACAATAATTTATTCAGCCATGCAGGGCATTTTTTAGGTTTCCTGACACGTGCTTTTGTAGCACCATTTACTGAGGCATCAGAGGATACGACTAACTCGTCGTCAACCTTTTGGGCTGACGTTTCATTGCATTTCTTCCCTTTTCTGCTGCTGAAAATTTTCATAATCGCTGTGACAATTGCTCAGTCATTTGCTTTTTCCATATACTGAAATCACCATTCTGTATATGTTTACGAGCTTCTCCCGTCAGCCATAAATAGAATGCCAAATTATGAATACTACCAATCTGCATAGCCAACAATTCCTTGGCTTTATACAAATGATGCAAATAAGCCTTAGTATATTGGACATCCACAAAGCAATGAGCATCAGCATCTACGGGAGAAAAATCATCTGCCCATTTGGCGTTACGCATGTTCATTACACCGTGCGCCGTAAACAACATTGCATTGCGCCCGTTTCTAGTCGGCATAACGCAATCAAACATATCCACGCCTCTTTCAATAGCATTAAGGATATTAATCGGCGTTCCCACTCCCATTAAATAGCGAGGCCTATTTTCCGGTAAGATCTCATTTACGCATTCTATCATTTCATACATGGCGCCTTCAGGCTCACCAACAGCCAAGCCACCGATAGCATAGCCATCTGCATCTAGCTCTGTAACGAACTGCGCACTTTCACGACGCAAATCTTTATAGACACATCCCTGAACAATAGGAAACAGAGACTGATTATATCCGTATCTTGGTTCTGTTTCACGAAAACGCCTTACACAACGCAATAGCCACTGATGAGTTAAATCAAGACTCTTCCGAGCATACGCATAATCGGAATCACCAGGAGGACACTCATCAAGCGCCATCATGATATCGGCTCCAATTACTCGTTCTATATCCATCACCTTTTCTGGAGAGAAAAAATGTTTACTTCCATCTATATGAGAACGAAATTCACATCCCTCTTCTGAAAGTTTTCGGATACCTGTCAACGAGAAAACTTGAAAGCCTCCACTATCCGTAAGAATCGGGCGGTCAAAGCCATTGAACTTATGCAGGCCTCCGGCTTTTTCCAATATATCCAATCCGGGTCGCAGATACAAATGATAGGTATTTCCTAGAATAATCTGAGCCTTTATATCTTCTTTCAATTCGCGAACATGCACGCCTTTTACTGAACCGACTGTTCCCACCGGCATAAAAATAGGAGTTTCGATATTTCCATGGTCCGTTTCGATCAAGCCGGCTCTAGCCTGACTAGAGACGTCAGTATGCAATAACGTGAATTTCATTTCTTTTCAGTTTTTTCGTCCTCTACATCAAAAGCTCTAGGATGTTCAACTTTTTCATCCAACAATGCAAAATTAAGTACTTCCATCACATCTTCCACATAATGGAAAGTGAGCCCGTTAAGATATATATCGGAGATTTCCTCTATATCTTTCTTGTTCTCTACACTCATGACAATATCTTTGATGCCTGCACGTTTAGCAGCCAAGATCTTTTCTTTTATACCACCGACAGGCAACACCTTGCCACGCAAAGTAATTTCTCCTGTCATAGCCAAACGCTCACGCACTTTGCGTTGCGTTATAGCCGAAGCAATAGATGTAGCCAACGTAATGCCGGCAGAGGGCCCATCCTTAGGCACAGCTCCCTCGGGAACATGGATATGAATATTCCAATTCTCAAAAATACGATAATCAATTCCTAGCTGATCTGCATGGGTCTTAACAAATTCCAAAGCCAACACAGCAGATTCCTTCATTACGTCGCCCAAATTTCCGGTAAGAGTCAACTTGGCACTTTTTCCACGGCTCAAGCTTGTCTCTACAAACAGGATCTCACCACCTACAGCTGTCCATGCCAATCCCGTTACAACACCAGCATAACTATTTCCCTGGTATTTATCTCTACTGAACAATGGTTTGCCCAAATAGTTTTCAATATCTACAGGTTTAATAGTCATATCCGGAATATCCTCGCCTTTTTTCAAGCAATCAAATGCGATTTTCCGAAGCAATTTATCTATCTGCTTCTCTAATTGGCGAACGCCACTCTCACGAGTGTACTTTTCGATCATCATTTCTAAAGCTGCCGAAGTCAGTTTAATTTTTACACTAGGATCAAATCCATTTTCAGACAGCTTGCGTGGCAATAAATGTCGACGCGCTATTTCCATTTTTTCTTCCGTCAAATAGCCACTTACCTCAATTAATTCCATACGGTCCAACAATGGCCCTGGTATCGTGTTTAAGCTATTAGCCGTGGCAATAAACAAGATCTTTGACAGGTCATAATCTACATCTAAATAATTATCATGGAACGTATTGTTCTGCTCCGGATCCAATACTTCGAGCAAAGCTGATTGAGGGTCGCCATTAAAGTTATTAGAAGAAACTTTATCAATCTCGTCCAAAATAAAAACAGGATTACCACTTTCAGCCTTAATCAAGCTTTTGATAATACGTCCCGGCATAGCTCCGATATAAGTACGACGATGACCACGGATTTCTGCTTCATCGTGTACGCCACCTAAGGATATTCGGACATATTTACGGTTTAATGCATCGGCAATACTGCGCCCCAATGAAGTTTTACCGACTCCGGGAGGGCCATACAAACAGATAATCGGAGATTTCATGTCACCACGCAACTTCAGTACGGCCAAATGTTCGAGGATACGCTCCTTTACTTTCTCCAAACCATAATGATCACGATTCAAAGTACGCTCTGCATGCTTAATATCCAGATTATCCTTAGTATAAGAACTCCAAGGTAAAGCCGTTAAAGTTGAAAGATAATTCAACTGCACATTATAGTCAGGACTCTGCGGATTGATATGTTCTAATTTACCGACCTCCTTCTCAAACAAATTCATAACGGCCTCAGGCATATTCTTTTTCAAGGCCTTCTCTCTCAATTCCTTTACATCTGAATTTTGAGCCTCGCCCAATTCGCTCTGAATATTTTTGATTTGCTGCTGAAGAAAATATTCCTTCTGCTGCTGATCGAGCTCCTCACGAGTCTTACTTTGAATCTGCTCTTTCAATCTTCCAAATTGTGCCTCCCGATTCAAAATACTTAATAATTGATATGCTCGCGCCTTGAGATCATTTACCTGCAATAATTTATCTTTTTCTTCAATGCTAAAAGGTAAATTAGTACAAATAAAGTTTACTAAAAATATATCATTATTAATATTCCGGATGGTAACAACAGCTTCTTGCCGCAAATTTTCATTGAATTTCAAACATTCTAAAGTCAAATCACGACAAGCCTCAGCAAGAGCCTTGAATTCTTTATCTTCTTCAGTAGGAAGTTCGTCCACCAACTTGGTAGCTTCACCAACCATATAATAACGGTTCTTAGTGATATTCCCCAATTGGAAACGGCAAAATCCCTGTAAAATAACAGTTGTAGTAGAATCTGGTAGCTCAAAGATTTTAACGACCTTAGCCACCGTTCCATAATCATACAAGTCCTCACGTCGTGGAGAATCTACTGACGCATCTTTCTGACATACTACGCCGATGTAACATCCCGTTTTCATCGCTTTTTTTGTCAAGCGCAATGATTGCTGACGTCCTACCACGACAGGTACCAACACCCCAGGAAATAGCACCATATTCCGCAAAGGAAGAATAGGTAATTGGGAATCTATTTCTATATTAAACAAATTGGAAATATCACCATCAAAATCGGCTATTAAAGAAAATGGATTATGACTGGTTTCACTTCTACTCATTATGTCTCCTTATTATCTAAAAAATAAATTATTTCTATTGCATTTACCTAACAAGTAAAGCATCAATTAGGTGCCATACAAAAAGGCTGCAGTTTGCAAAAATAGCAATTTTTCTCATAATTCAGAACATTTTAGAACGCGTTTCTCTTAGAATTATATACTTTTGCATAAGCGTTGGAATTCAATTAGCAAGTTCTATTATTCTAATTCTTTTAAAATAATGATATAGGATATTATAAACTAGTTGAATCAATAAATTCGTTTCTGGAACACCTTATCAAAAAATATGAACAAGCACCCTGAATATTTCCAATTCAAACAATTTAAAGTATATCACGACCAATGTGCCTTAAAAGTAGGAACAGATGGTGTATTATTAGGCGCATGGAGTCATGTCTCTACAAATTTGAAGGATCAAAATACTCCCCATTCAATACTTGATATAGGTTGTGGCACAGGATTAATAAGTCTAATGCTGGCACAACGATACCCTAATGCTCATATTACAGGCATAGACATTGATCCCCGGGCTGTTATCCAGGCGAGAACTAATGCGGCCCTCTCTCCATGGAACAATCAAATGCTATTTATCACAGAAGATGCCGTTTCGTTTGCTGCTCAATACTCAACAAGAGAGCGTTTTGATACTATTGTTAGCAATCCTCCATTCTATGAAGAAAATTTAATGCCAAATACTTCATGTAAAACACGGGCAAAGCATACCGTATCACTCCCTTTAATTGACTTGATTAATACCGTTACAAATTTATTAAAACCTAAAACAGGACTGTTCAACGTAATCTTACCGACTTCTACTGCCTACAAATTCATAACTGAAACCGAAAGCCATAATCTTCACCTCATACACCTGACACGTGTTTGCACAGTAGCGCAACGGCCGCCCAAACGCCTGTTATTATGTTTTAAATATGATATTGCCTCCCCATTATCAACAAGCATCGACACTTTACCATTATCAGGCAATAAAAGCCATGGCCGCAGTGAAGAGTATGAGCTACTTACACAAGACTTTTATCTTTAACCATTTATTACGCCATGAAATCTTTTCAATTCACAAACCTACTATTTCTATTATTTGCTTATATTCTACCCTGCATAGCCCAATCCCATTCTGACACAATCCCAACAACACTTCCAGACGGTTATCAATTAGTTTGGCATGATGAATTCTCTACCGATGGCCGACCAGACCCCAATAATTGGAGCTATGAAGAAGGATTTGTCCGCAACCATGAATGGCAATGGTATCAGGCCGATAACGCAAGAGTTGCAGATGGATCTCTCATTATTACAGCTCGCATTGAAAATCGCCCTAGCCCCATGTATAAAGCGAACTCATCAAAATGGAGTGAACAACGCAAACAAATTGAATGCACTTCTGCATGCGTAATATCCAAAAATAAACGAGAATTCTTATATGGCCGTTTCTTGGTACGAGCTCGTATTCCTGCAGCCCGCGGCTCTTGGCCTGCGATCTGGCTATTAGGAAACAGAGCCAACTATGGATGGCCTCATTGTGGTGAAATTGATATAATGGAATTTTATGAACGAGATGGAGTCAGGAGTATCCTTGCCAACGCCTGTTGGGGAGCAAAAGATGGCAATGCCAGTGTCTGGGACTCTGAAATTATTCCCTTCACACATTTTACACAAAAAGATTCACTTTGGGCTACACAATTTCATATTTGGCGTATGGACTGGACGCCACAATCCATTAAGCTTTTTCTTGATGACGAATTACTTAATGAAATTGATCTCTGCAAAACCATTAATGGAAAAAATGGAAACTATGAAAATCCATTCCATAAACCCATGTATTTACTTTTAAATCTTGCTATGGGAAGTAGTGGAGGAAAAGTGAATCTGCAAGCTATGCCCATGCGCTATGAAATAGACTATGTTCGTGTATATCAACAAAAATATATCGCGAAATGAGTACTTTCAATAAAAATTTACTGCGTAGTTTCCTCCTGTCAACCATTTCCTTATCATTATGTGCCCAATCCTCTCAAGAAATCTGGTTTGACACACCTGCTCCTTTCGCCTCCTCACCTCCATGGGGCAAAGGCCAACCGGCCGTTGATATGGGAAGTGCACATCAAAATACCGAACCGTTTTGGGAAAATTCCACTTTACCCATTGGCAACGGCAGCATTGGTGCCAATATCTTTGGATCAATTACTTCCGAACGCTTTTCTTTTAACGAAAAGACCTTATGGAGAGGAGGTCCAAACACATCAAAAGGTGCAGCCTATTATTGGGATGTTAACAAACAATCGGCAACAGTTTTACAAGAAATCCGCAACGCTTTCCAACAAAACGACTGGCAAAAAGCAGCCGCACTCACCCAAGACAATTTTAACAGCGGAGTTCCCTACGAAGCCAATGCCGAAGATCCTTTCCGATTTGGAAGTTTTACTACGGGTGGTGAATTCCGTCTGCTTACTGACCTGAACGAAAAAGAAGTCAGCCAATACCGTCGTACACTCTCCCTCGACTCTGCTTTAGCCACCGTACGATTTAACGTACAAGGTACAAGCTATCGAAGAGACTTTTTCGTATCCTACCCCGATCAGGTCATGATTGTGCGTTTGACAGCCAGTCAAAAAGCCCGACAAAACGTTAGTTTATCATATACTCCTAACCCTCTTACTTCCGGCCACTTTGTTACGTCGCCTGAAAAAAATGCCGTATGCTACACTTCTCAGTTGAACAACAATGGAATGAAATATGTAGTACGCATAGAGGCCATAACCCATGGAGGAAATGTCAAAACTTTACCGGAAGGGATATTAAAAATAGAAAAAGCTGATGAAGTATTGTTTCTCATTACTGCAGATACAGACTATCGACCCAATTTCGATCCGGACTTTTCTGACCCCAAAGCCTATGTAGGTGTAAATCCATTAAAGACAACAGAAAAATGGATAAAAAAAGCACGCAAAAAGAGTTACCAACAACTGCTTTCGCGCCACGTCAACGACTACACATCGCTATTCAACCGTTCAACTCTCACGCTAAACCCTTCAGCTCCATCCTCACAGGACTCGCTGCCCACCCAGCAACGACTGACACAATACCGTCAAGGAAAAGCCGACTACGCACTTGAGAGTTTGTACTACCAGTTCGGACGCTATTTGCTCATTGCTAGTTCGCGACCGGGAAATATGCCGGCAAACTTACAAGGAATATGGCACAACAATGTTGACGGTCCATGGCGAGTAGATTATCATAACAACATAAACATACAGATGAACTACTGGCCAGCCTGTCCAACCAATTTATCCGAATGCCAACTGCCGCTGATCGACTTTATCCGCACCCTGCACAAACCTGGCGAAAAAACAGCCCAAGCCTATTTTGGCGCACGCGGATGGACGGCCTCCATATCAGCTAATATCTTTGGTTTTACCACTCCGTTACGTGACAAAGATATGTCATGGAATTTTTCCCCGGTTGCAGGCCCATGGCTTGCCACTCATATTTGGGATTACTACGACTACACCCGCGACCTGAAATTCCTGAAAAAAACAGGATACGGACTCATTAAAAGCAGTGCCAACTTTGCTGTAGATTACCTGTGGAAGAAACCGGACGGAACGTACACTGCTGCTCCCAGCACGTCACCGGAACACGGGCCAATCGACGAGGGCACAACTTTTTCACACGCCGTAATACGCGAAATCCTGACCGACGCCGTTGAAGCCAGTCGCATTTTACAAACTGACGAAAAAGAACGTAACGAATGGACAAACGTATTGCAACATCTGACTCCCTATCGTATAGGACGCTACGGTCAGTTAATGGAATGGTCAAAAGATATTGACGACCCTAATGACCAACACCGCCACGTCAACCATTTGTTCGGTCTTCATCCCGGACACACCATTTCACCCATAACCACGCCCGATTTGGCACGGGCATCACGAGTTGTACTGATTCATCGCGGTGACGGAGCTACGGGATGGAGCATGGGGTGGAAACTCAATCAATGGGCCCGTCTGCACGATGGAAACCATGCCTACGCCCTCTATCAAAATCTACTCAAAAACGGAACCAACGACAATCTATGGGACAGCCATCCCCCCTTCCAGATTGACGGTAATTTTGGAGGCACAGCAGGCGTAGCGGAAATGCTCATGCAAAGCCACATGGGATTTATACATTTGCTTCCGGCATTGCCTGATGCATGGAAAGACGGATGCATCAAAGGCTTAAAAGCACGTGGAAATTTTACCGTTGACATCTATTGGCAACAAGGTCAGTTGAGCAAAGTTATCATTCATTCCGGTTCCGGTACAACATGCCTACTACGCTATCAAAACAACCAGTTGAACTTACCCACGAAAAAAAGAAAAACATATACTATAAGTTATACGAAAAAAGGATTGACACTAAATCCATAAAAGGACTCTTTGCACACAGGAAACTCAATCGTCTGGTCTACTTGCTTAATAGGCCAGGCGATTTTCTATGTAGACAACATACAAAAAAGATAAATTAAGTCCGACCTGTCTTCAATAACAAGCCACCTATTTCTTTTTTCAAGCCGATATGTTTTTCCTTAATACCATCGTCTTTCAAAGACAACCGTATATTCAAAACAAGACATTTTTCAAAGCACAATTATTGTAGAACATATATTTTTTAGTAATTTCGCATAAATATAGATAAAACTTCGTTTATATTTTATAGGATTACATACGAGAATAGAGATCTACACTATGAAAGTAACATTTGTCATACCGCCCGTCATCCACTGCGGAGAGCATCCGGCTGAAAGGACTTCCGGCTGTACACGAGTTGTATATCCTACCCCTAACATGTACGAACTAACAGTTGCTGCCCTCGTCCGCGAACAAGGATATGCGACCGTAGCGTACAAGGACTTTGTATATCCGGCACAAACCGCTGAAGAATTCAAAGCCTGGATAAAGCTAGATGACAGTGAATTATACGCCATTTGGACCGTCAATTTGTCGCTAAAGAATGACGTATCCGTAGCACGACTGATTCATCAGATCCATCCTGAATCCTATGTAGTCTTTATGGGACCTGGACCTACTTTTTACATCGAGCATTGTTTACCAGAAGGTGAAAAGAACGTTGTAGTACGCGGCGAACCAGACATAACCATGGCATGTCTGGTAAAAGCTTTGGCCCAAAATGATTCATGGTCGGGCATTGAAGGATTATCTTACCGTAATGGAAACCAGATCAAGAACAATCCATCCAGACCATTGCTAAAAAATTTGGATGAACTTCCCTTTCCCGCACGTGATTTACTGGGAGAAAAGGCATACCGTAACCCAAAACTCAAATGCTCACCTTATACAGTAGTTGTCAGCAGCCGAAATTGCCCTTATCAGTGCATTTACTGCGTTCCGAGTTCACTGACATTTGCACGCGAAATTGAATCACGCCGAAATACAGGTCACAAGCCTCCCATCAGTTTTCGTTCCACAGAAAATATAACAGAAGAATTATTACTACTGCATCGCCAAGGCTACAGAGCCATCGGCTTTATGGATGACAATTTCATTTGGAATGAAAAACGCACAAGCCAAATATGTAAAGTCCTAAAAAAATGCGGATTTGTTTGGGGATGCCAAGCCCGCGTAGATGCCATTACTGAACCTATTGCACGCATGCTGGGCGAATCAGGTTGTCAATATGTAGATCTCGGAGTTGAATCATTTAACGATGAAATCCTTAAATTCATAAAAAAAGGAATTACGCAAGCTCAAATTTATGAAGCTATTCATTTATTAAAAAAATATCATGTTCCTGTAAAACTTAACATTTTAATAGGAACTAGTCCATTAGAAACAAAAGAAACTATTCGTGATACATTAAAACGTGCCAAAGCGCTTAAAGTAGATCAGGTCATGTTCAATATCGTCTCACCATTTCCTGGTACTGAATTTTATAACATGGCCCGCAAAAATGGTTGGATTATCACAGGAGACTACACACCTACTGATGTACAACGTCACTCCATCCTCAGCTATCCGCACCTTTCAGCACAAGAAATGGAAAAACTATTGTTTAAAAGTAATTTAAGTTATTTCCTTTCACCTTACTTTATAATCAGCCAACTAAAACGATTTAAAAGCTGGAAAGAATTTACTTATGCCATCAAGGCACTAAAAATCAAATTATTCGGATAATTAACAGGAAACGAAATATTTCTTACACATCATTATGATTAAACTTTCGATCGTCATCATCACTTGGAACGGTAAAGAAAAACTCCGGCAATGCCTCACATCCATTGCCCCACTCCATAAGCGAGACGATGTCGAATTCATTATAATTGATAATGGATCTAATGATGATACGCAAACAATGATTTCAACAGAGTTTCCTTACGTTTACTACAAAAAACTATACACCAATTGTGGAGTTTCATATGCACGAAACAGAGGATTAGAAAAAGCCATCGGAAAATTCCTACTGATATTGGATAATGATACCATAGCCTCAACTCAAGCCATTGAAGGGATGGAAAATTTCATGGAATCACATCCTGAATGTGGATTATGCGGCTGCAGATTAACTGATCCCGACGGTACGCCACAAGATAATTGCAAAAAATATCCAGGTATAATAGAGAAAGTAAAAAATATCGTCAATAGACATAACTACCGATATTCCTATCCTAATCTTATGCATCACATATTTCAACCGGAATATTTAATTGGTGCCTGTCAATTTTTTCGTCGTGAAACTTATTTGGATGCAGGTCCATTAGATGAAAATATCTTCTACGGACCTGAAGATGCCGATTTTTGCCTAAGAATCAAAAAGAAAGGATGGAAAATTTTCTATCTTCCTCAATACTCTATTATACATTTGTGCCAACGAAGCACAAATCATAATCTTATTTCCCTGTTGGCACTTAAACACATATCCGCTCTATTCTATTTTTATGCCAAACACCGAAGAGTTTTCTGACACACTTAAATTCATATCATAATCTCCACCCAACCAAGCTACAAAGGGTTCTTCCTCTACCAAATTATGCCATTCGCATAACTCTCCATTTCTAAAAGTCAAGACCTGATTATATAACACCTGCCCCGACAGCAAATGTAAACGTGAAACTGCAATCTTCATTTTCTGACTTATTTATTCACAAAGACTGACTTAACCCGCTTTTATTCTAGAAATAACAATCAATCGCTAACTAAGACACCTCGACGATAATGCATTTTACGTTTATCTTGCTCCTCCTTTTCCGGAATTTCTCGGAAATGTGGACGCTTACTCATTTCTGCACTGTCACGTGACGGAGACGGTAATATAGGACCACTATCAGACTTTACACTATGACGGACTGCACTATCCGAACTTAACTTCACGTTTTCAACCGGAGCAGTTTGCACACGAGCCCTATGTATTCGCAGTAACATGATATCCGATAACAACATTAAACGTGGCTTACGGAGTGCACTTCCTGGTTGATAGAAAAATCCTGAAATATCCTTGACAGGTAAATCCACTCCACCAAATTCAACAGTTTGTACACCGGAAGAATATAGAAATTGGTTCTTTACAACTATAGAATCGTTTATATATTTTACACGAATAGAAACGACTCCTTCACGAGCCCCTTCACTATAAAGCCAGTTTGTATTAAAATACATGACAAATCTATCTCCGGCCTTAAATGAACTATCTGCCGCTATCGTAAACGACACTTGATTAGATGCAGAATACGAATTCAACAAATAAAAGGTAGACGCTTTCCAAATATTGACAGTATCCCCCGTAGCAGAATAATGCTTGCGTTCCAAAACATCTGATTCTGACATACGCCCTCCGGCATTTTCCTGCATTCGCTTATTAATATTTACATACATTTTCTGCAAGACTTCTGCCTGACGCATATAATACTGCAAATTGCGCTGAAAATCTGCCTCTGTCAAACCATATTTCTTATATACTAACTCCGCATATAAATGTTGCCGAAATGCAACACTATCAGGAAATTGTGAGGCTAATGCTTGTGACATATGGTAATCATAAAGCAATTGTTCCATCTGCCGCTCAGACAAAATGTTGTTTTCTTTATGTTGACAAGCAACCAAAGAAAATACTAAAAGCGACAAAATCCACAAATGCTTCATAACCTTACAATGCTAATCGTTCGTTATTTTATGAAAAGATAACGATGATATAAAAGTATTAGGACTACACTACCACAACTAATTGACGCATCAGCAAAATTAAAAATCGCATTAAAAAATGAGAATCGCTCTCCCCCCAGCAAAGGAATCCAATCCGGCCATGTTGTATCTATCAATGGAAAATAAAACATATCAACCACCTTACCATGCATAAATCCCGCATAGCCAGTTCCCCAATCCATAGTCATGGCAATATTATAGGGAGTACTCTCACTGAATATCATTCCATAAATACAATTGTCAATTATATTCCCAGCGGCTCCTGCAATAATAAAGGCCAGACAGACCGCTAATCCATTGGGATAACGTCCTGGTTTCCGAACAATTTTCACCAACAAATAAACAAAGAGAGCCACGGCCATTACACGAAAAAACGTTAATGGCCATGTCCCTATAAAATCCATACCAAATGCCATGCCTTTGTTCTCTATAAAGTGAATCCGGAACCATTCTGTCACCTTATATTCCTCACCAAGAGCCATCGTCGTTTTAACCCAAAACTTGATAACCTGATCAATAAGCAATACCAGTGCAATAATGACAGATACACTCCAGGCACGCATCAGTACTTTTTGCTTGTTTGTCATTGTTCGCTTTTAGTCCTTACGATTTTTCATTTGTTTAGCCTCAATGCTTAATGTGGCGTGAGGTACAGCACGTAAGCGTTCCTTGGGAATCAATTTTCCCGTCACACGACAAACTCCATACGTTTTGTTTTCTATTCGCACTAATGCGGCCTGCAGTCCTTGAATAAACTTTTGCTGCCGGGCTGCCATTGTGGTAATTTCTTCTTTGGTCTGAGTTGAGGATCCCTCTTCCAGGATTTTATAAGTAGGTGATGTATCGTCTACATCATTTCCATCCTTATTCATCAACACGGCCATCATTTGCTCATAATCGCGTTTTGCCAATTCGAGTTTTTCCAAAATTATTTGTCGAAACTCAGCCAATTCGGCATCGCTGTAACGTGTTTTTTCTGCCATAGCTTTTAGTTTATTGATAGGTTCACAATTTTCACCTTCAATTTGAATTCATCAAAATCGAAGAGATCAGAATTACTTTCATCCAAAGGAGCCATACCAATGTGTTCTGCCAAGACTTGCTTACTGATATATTCACCAAAAGCATCCAAAACAGCCGACATGGTTGCATTCTCTTCTACGGTTACGGAAATTCTGTCCGTAATCTGGAAATCATGCTCCTTACGATAAGTCTGTATGCGTTTTACTAATTCACGGGCTAATCCTTCCTGGCGCAAAGAATCTGTTACTTCCAAATCAAGCGCAACAGTCAAAGTGCCTTCATTCGCTACAGACCATCCCGGCATATCCTCACTTACAATATCTACATCGGTACGCTCAATATCTACAGATGTGCCGTCTTCAAGTGCCAAATTAATTGTTCCCGCAACTTCCAAGTTTTGAATCTGGTCTTGCGTCATACCTGCTACTGCCTTCGAAACAGATTTCATCAGTTTTCCGAATTTCTTACCCATTACACGGAAATTACATTTCACTTTCTTCTCCAGCATAGCACCTTCTACAAAACGTAGCTCTTTGACATTGACTTCGTCCAATATCAATTGTTGTACGCCCTGAATACGGATTTTCTGTGTAGCATCACTCACCGGTATAGAAATACACTGCAACGGCTGACGTACTATGATATGCTCTTTCTTACGCAAGGAAAGCACCATTGAAGTAATCTGTTGAGCCAGTTCCATGCGTTTTTCTAATTCCACGTCAATCTGTTGTTCATCAGCAACCGGGAATTTAGCCAAATGCACGCTTTCAGATGCGCCGTCACTATCAACCGCAGAAATCAAATCCTTATACAAACGGTCAGCATAGAACGGAGCTATAGGCGCCATCATTTTGGCTACCGTTAACAAGCAAGTATACAAGGACTGATATGCACTCAATTTATCTGTTGTCATCTCGCCGGCCCAGAAACGTTTTCTGCTCAAGCGTACGAACCAGTTAGACAAATTATTAATAACAAACGACTCCATTAAACGTCCGGCACGCGTCGGTTCAAAGTCTTCATAACATGCCGTAACATTCTTGACCAGCGTATTCAATTCTGAAAGAATCCAACGATCTATTTCCGGACGTTCACTACCAGGTACTTGCGGTGCAGCATTATCAAATCCATCCACATTGGCGTACATGGCCAAGAATGAATAAGTTTGATACAATTTGCCGAAGAAAGTGCGGGCCACTTCCTGTACTCCGGCCTCATCAAATTTCAAGTTATCCCAAGGAGCAGAATTCGTCATCATGTACCAACGCAAAGGATCAGAACCATATTTTTCAATAGCTCCAAACGGATCCACCGCATTTCCCAAGCGCTTGCTCATCTTATTGCCATTCTTATCTAGTACCAAGCCATTACTGATAACAGCCTTAAAGGCCACGCTATCAAATACCATAGTACCGATGGCATGCAAGGTAAAGAACCATCCACGAGTCTGGTCTACGCCTTCGGCAATAAAATCAGCCGGATAAATCTGCCCCTGCTCAAAAGCTTCCTTATTTTCAAACGGATAGTGAATCTGGGCGTAAGGCATTGAGCCTGAGTCAAACCACACGTCAATCAGGTCGCTCTCACGATGCAAAGCTTTTCCTGTAGCTGACACCAGCACAATCTGATCTACATACGGACGATGCAAATCTATCTTATGATAATTCTCTTCCGAATAGTCACCGGGTACAAAACCCTTATCTTTCAACGGATTAGATTTCATCAAACCTGCAGCAACACTCTTCTCTATTTCATCATAAAGCTCTTGAATGCTGCTGATGCAAATCTCTTCTCCATCATCATTACGCCAGATAGGCAAAGGAGTTCCCCAATAACGGCTGCGGCTCAAATTCCAGTCATTCAGATTTTCAAGCCACTTACCAAAACGTCCGCTACCCGTTGACTCGGGTTTCCATCGTATGGTCTTGTTCAATGCAATCATACGGTCCTTACAAGCCGTACTCTTGATAAACCAACTGTCCAACGGATAATAAAGCACCGGCTTGTCGGTACGCCAGCAATGAGGATAGCTATGCACATGCTTCTCAATCTTGAAAGCCTGATTGGCAGCTTTCAAATCCATGCAAATGGCAATATCCAGTGTTTCGTCTTTATCAGTTAACTGATCGTCATAGGCATTTTTTACGTAACAACCTGCATATTTGCCATACAGATCCAGATTTACGCGATCTGCTACAAAATCTGCATCCAGATCTTCTATACGATAGAAACGGCCCTGCAAGTCTACCATCGGTACCTGCTTGCCTTTTTTATTCAGCAACAGCATACCCGGCACACCGGCCTGTTTAGCCACAAACGCATCATCTGCACCAAATGTCGGGGCAATATGTACAATACCCGTACCGTCTTCCGTACTCACATAATCACCTAAAATTACGCGATAGGCACCTTCGTCCGGACGGACGTACGGCAACAAAGCCTCATAATGCATACCGGCCAGTTCCGCACCTTTCCAAGAGCCCACGATACGATAAGGTATTATCTTATCTCCCGGCTTATAGGCATTCATATCAGCTTCTGCCCCCTCTGCATGGAAATAGGCCGATACGCGCTCGCGAGCCATTACCACACTAATAGGACGGCCAGTGTACATATTATAGGTCTGTACGCAAACATACTCAATTTTCGGACCTACGCATAATGCCGTATTCGAAGGCAAGGTCCACGGAGTTGTGGTCCACGCCACGAAGAACGGTTCACCCCACTCGGTCATTTCTTTTTTCGGATCAAGCATGCGGAATTGGGCCGTTACGGTCGTATCCTTTACGTCCCGATAACATCCCGGCTGGTTCAGCTCATGCGAACTCAATCCCGTACCTGCAGCCGGTGAATACGGCTGAATGGTATATCCCTTATACAGTAGTCCCTTCTTGTAAAGCTGTCCGAGCAACCACCAAAGTGTCTCAATATATGAATTTTCGTACGTAATATAAGGATGTTCCATATCCACCCAATATCCCATACGATGACTCAAATCCGTCCACTCCTTAGTGAACTTCATAACATTCGTACGACACTTCTGATTATACGACTCAATCGAAATAGTCTTTCCAATGTCTTCTTTCGTAATGCCAAGTTCTTTCTCCACGCCCAGCTCTACCGGCAGTCCGTGAGTGTCCCATCCGGCTTTACGTTTTACCTGAAAGCCCTGCATGGTCTTGTAACGGCAGAACACGTCCTTAATTGTACGGGCCATTACATGGTGAATACCCGGATGTCCGTTGGCTGAAGGAGGTCCCTCAAAAAATATAAAAGACGGACAACCTTCACGTTCTGACATACTTTTATGAAAGAGATCAGTGTCATCCCATTCCTTCAACACTTCCTTGTTGATTTCGGAAAGGTTCAATCCACTGCGTTCGATGAATCGTTTCGACATATATTGTGTTTTTATTTTAGTGCTAAAAATTATTTTGGTGCCAAAGTTAGTAAAAACTTACGACATGAGATTTTTACTCACTCTATTTTCTGGCTGTCACCCTTAATATTGCTCTGAGGCATTGGGGAAGTCGCCACTCTTCACATCAGTAATGTAATTACCGATTGCATCAGTCATAATACTTTGTAAATCAGCATATCGGCGCAAAAATTTCGGCGAAAATTCGGTATTCATTCCCAGCATATCGGCCACGACCAGTACCTGTCCGTCTACGCCGCCTCCGGCACCAATCCCGATAACCGGAATCTTGACATTCTGGGCCACTTCTTCCGCTAACACGGCAGGTATTTTCTCCAGCACCAGGCCGAAACATCCGGCCTCGGCTAAGGCCTTGGCATCCGACTTTAAGCGTTCAGCCTCTTCTGCTTCACGGGCCCGCACGGCATAAGTGCCAAACTTGTTAATACTTTGTGGTGTCAGTCCCAGATGGCCCATGACAGGAATTCCCGCTTCCAATATAGCTTTTACCGTCGGCAGAATTTCCACGCCGCCTTCCAGCTTCAACGCATCACAACCGGTTTCCTGCATAATGCGAATAGCATTACGCACGCCCTCTGTAGCATTCACCTGATAGGTACCAAAGGGCATATCGCAAACCACCAAGGCTCTTTTCACGCCCCTTACTACGGACCGTGCATGATAAATCATCTGATCCAGTGTAATGGGTAGCGTAGTATGGTTTCCGGCCATGACATTTGAGGCAGAATCACCCACCAGAATCATGTCAATACCTGCACTGTCCACAATACGGGCAGTCGTATAGTCATAAGAAGTCAGCATGGCAATTTTTTTGCCCTGATCCTTCATTTCCTGCAAACGGTGTGTAGTAACTTTTCTTGTATCTTCAACTAAATATCCTGGCATTTTTCCATTAAATTTATTTAAGTGCAAAGTTAGCGCTTGACAACCTAAAAGCCAAAAGAATGTGCATTTTTTTAAAACGGCTTTCCCACGCCTTGCCGTTCTCAATCAGAAAGCGTATCTTTGTCCTATATACACAATAGCCTTCCTCTATACGTATGCCAACGAAGAGGAAAATACCATCACTCATTTTCACCTCAAAAATGAAAGCCATTACCATATACAAAGCCTCAGCCGGAACCGGAAAAACATATACACTGGCCGCCCGCTACATTGCCCTTTTGCTCCAGGACATCCCGGCATCCAGTATTCTGGCCGTCACATTTACCAACAAGGCTACGGCCGAAATGAAGCAGCGCATCATCGAGTATCTTTATGCCATCGGGCAATCACTCCCCGAGGCCGACGGCGTGCGCCAAACCATCCAGCAGTTCTTGCCCGCCCCCTCTGAGCGCTATCCCTACAACGACCCGGAATTTATCAGTCAGCAGGCTCAAAAGGCGCTCAGAGACATTTTGCGTGACTTTGACCATTTCACGGTCTGCACCATCGACTCCTTTCTCCAGACCTTATTGGCCGGACTGGCACGTGACTTAGGCTATACTGCCCATTTCAAAGTGGAATTAAGCGATACGGAAGTCATTGAAAAAGCCGTCGACGACCTCATGCGACACCTGTCCGATTCGCCTCGCCTGCAACATCAGGTCAAGGAGTTCATCAAGCAACGAATGGATGATGAAAAAGGATGGGATGTGCGCAAGCAACTCAAATCCTTGGCTAAGGAGCTGACACGCGAAACCTATCTGCGTCATGGCCAGGAACTCAACGAGGCACTTTCCGGCGAAGACAAACTAAAGGATTACCGAACCAGTCTGCACAAGGATTCTACCAGCACGGAAGAAGGCGATATCAGAAAAAAATTGAAATCCCGTCTTCAAAAATTCCAGGAAAATTTCGATAAATCCCGACTAAAATACGCGCAGGACGCTATTTCCTGGACTACGAACATTCAAAACAGTCTTGACGAAGCACACAGTTTAAAAGAGAGCGACTATTTCCGACAACCCTCCAACCGCCTTGCCCAATTTATAGATAACCCCGAAACTTGGGCCAAACAGTCTGAAGATTCAGGTTACGCGGCAGAAATAGCCAATCTCCTGAAAAATATCCAGACGCTGGCGGCCAGTTGTGCCCGATTCCACAATTCCCGTAAGCTCACGCTCAAGCATCTCAATGAGCTGAGCCTGCTCGACGACATCCATCATAAAGTGGAACAGATCGAACAGGAAAACGACCGTTTCCTGCTGGCTCAAACCCCTGTCAAGCTCTACGAAGTCATCCGCCAGGAGCCCACCGATGCCACCTTCATTCTGGAGCGTGCCGGCATCCGTTATCACCACATCATGATTGATGAATTTCAGGATACCTCGTCCTTACAATGGGAAAACTTCATGCCGCTTACGGAGGAAATCATTGCCTCAGGCGGCACGGCCCTGTTTGTAGGCGATGTCAAACAAAGTATCTACCGCTGGCGCGGCGGCGACTGGGATATTCTCGGCAGTATTGATGAGGTAAACAAGCCACGTCGTCTGGGCCGTCATTTCCGTGAAGAGACCGCCGAAATCATTCCGCTCGACAAAAATTTCCGCAGTCAGGAAACGATTGTGCAGTTCAATCTGCAATTTTTCCATCAAGCCTCGTCTCTCCTAGACGAATGGGGCAACGAGCAATTATCCGAAAACGCATCAGACCCACAAGCCGTCAAAAAAGGGCTGGCCCAATTAGGCTTCGAGGAGAATACCATTCACCAGTTATACCTCACAAAAGACTACGACCCGGAACAACCGGATTTGCCCAAATTCTGTGCCCATCCCAACGGAAAGGGCCACGTGCGTGTCGCCCTTTATCCCACCAATCGCACCCAGCAGCAAACAGCCAACGAACAGATTCTACAGGATATGTTCTACACGCTGTTCCAACTCCACGACCAGGGCATGCCTTACGACCAGATGGCCATTCTGGTGCGTACCCACAGCCTTACGGCTACCATCGTCAGCTATCTCGATGCGCATTGGAAGGAGTTTCAAGAAAACGGACAAGCCGAACGTCCCGCCATTGTATCGGCCGAAGCGTTTCTGCTTCGCGCCTCTACTTCCGTGCAAATGATTATCAGCGCGCTGCGCTACCTCTACGACAAGTCCGATCTCATCTCACTTTGCTATCTGGCCCGCCATTATCAGGAAGATACGCTGAACCACGCCGTCACCGACTGGACCACCATCACGTCCCGCCTCGGCCAGGGCCCCGAAGTGCTGAAAGAGTTGCTGCCGGCCACTTTCGTTGAGCAGCGGGAAGCCCTTGCCCACTATCCGCTTTACGAGCTCATTGAGCAGCTTATCAGCCTGCTTCTGTTTGCGCCGGGCTCCCCACGTCGCTCCTTGGCGGACGATGCCTACCTGTTTGCCTTCCTTGACGAAACCGTTTCCTACCTTTCCGACCAGTCGTCCAGTCTCGATGATTTCCTTGACTATTGGGACAATACGCTTTCGCAGAAATCCATTCCGGCCTCCGACCAGAGTCGCGGCATTCAGGTGGTCAGCATCCACAAGTCCAAGGGCCTGCAATACAAAACGGTATTCCTGCCTAACTGCGACTGGGATCTCGAAAAGGACCGCACCGACAACTTACTCTGGTGCGAACCCGCTGAGGAGCCATACAATGATATTCCCTACATCCCCATCACCCCTACGGGAATAGCCTCCAACTCCATTTATAACGTAGACTATCAGTCCGAACACCTCAAGCGCCGCATTGACAATCTCAATCTGCTCTATGTGGCGTTTACCCGTGCTGAAAACAACCTCTATGTGTGGTCCAAGGTGGAGCGCCCATCCAACAACAAGCAGCCCGAAGTCCCGCACAATACGGTGGGGCAGCTGATTTCCTACACCCTGGGAAAGAATGCCGAAGTGCTGCAGCAGCCGGCTGACGACCCGGCCCCCATCGTCTGCACATACGGAGAGCCTTACATCCCCTCTTCGGCATCCTCTGACGAGCCGAAGACTGAAAATCGGTTCAAGCTGCCGCGACAGAATTTGTTTGCCTCCTTTGCGCCCCACAGCGACCGACTAGTATTCCGCCAGTCCAACCAGTCAGCGGAATTTCTTCAGGCTCTGGAGGGCGATACGGACAATCGCAGGCAATACATCCGACAGGGCAACCTGCTCCATAAAATCTATTCCGAAATCAATGCGGCCGACGATGCCCCGCAAGTCTTGCAGGCCTTTCAGGAACAAGGACTCATTGAAGACGAAACACAATTGCAAAGCATCCGCGCCATCATTGCCCGCGGCTGGCAAAACGAGCTGGTAAACAGCTGGTTCGACGGTTCCTGGACGCTCTACCGTGAGTGCAGCATCCTCAGCCGCCAACCGGGCAGTGGTCAAGTCGTGGTCCGTCGCCCCGACCGCGTCATGACCAAGGACGGCCAGACCGTAGTTGTAGACTTCAAGTTCGGCAAGCCTCGCCCCGACTATGTACTTCAGGTGCAAACCTACATGCAGCTCCTCCGCCGCATGGGCCACGACCACGTCAGCGGTTACCTCTGGTATGTTTACGACAATCGCATCGAATCCGTTTCAGCTCCACAAGAATAATCTCACCATGAACCATTCTCACGCCATACCGTTTCTGAAACTCGTAGCCGACGATCTCCGGCAGCGTTTCCACCACAATTTGAGCCGGGTAGCCATTATCTTTCCCAGCAAGCGCGCCGGCATCTTTTTCAACGACTATATTACGCCCTCCGACGGCACGCCGCTCTGGGCCCCCACCTACCTTACCATCGACCAGATTTTCGGTCTCATCAGTCCCCTCCGCCTGGCGGATGACATCGAGACCATCTGCCTGCTCTATCAGATTTACCAGAAGCGGTTGGGCAAGGCAGCCAAGTCACTCGACTGGTTCTACGGCTGGGGCGAGCAGCTGCTTCGCGACTTCAACGATGTAGACTGCGCCATGGCCAATGCCCGCCAGCTTTTCACCAATCTCTACGAAATCAAGGAAATTGAGGAACACCACGACCCTGAAATTCAGCAAAAGCTGCGCGAACTGCGCACCAAGTTAGGTCTGGACCCCCAAAACGGCAAGGCCCCTTCGCGCCTCAAGCAGCAATTTCTGGAAGTTTGGAAGCAACTGTACGATATTTACACGGAGCTCAATGACACCCTGCGCCAGCGTGGCCTGGCCTACGACGGTGCCCGCAAACGCCTGGCCGTAGAGCAGCTGCAACAGCAACAGGCCTCCCTCCCCTCACAATACGACTGTTTCGTTTTTGTCGGCTTCAACGTCCTGCTGCAAGTGGAGGAGCAACTGTTCTCCTTTATCCAGAAAGAAGGTAAAGCCCTGTTCTATTGGGACTACGACCGCCTGCTCATCAGTCCGCAGTCGCCCATCGACATCGGCAACACCTTCCGCCACAACCTGACCGAATTCCCCAGTCCGCTCGATACGTCGCAGTTTGACAACCTTTCGCACATTCCGCGCATCGACTTCGTGGCGGCCACTTCCGACAACGCCCAGGCCCGCTACGTGCCCCAGTGGCTTCAGCAGCACCTCACCACCGACGAGGAGCGCCGCACAGCCATCGTCCTGGCCGACGAGGGCATGCTGCAGGCCGTGGTCCAGTCCATTCCCGACCCTGAGGCTCCGGGCGGCCCTCACGAGGTAAACATCACCAAAGGCTACCCCCTGGGACATACACCAGCCTACGCCTCCGTCAGCAGGTTTCTCAACCGGCTGGAGGCCGCCACGCCCAAGCCCGACGTTCTGCAAAGCCTGCAACAGCTCATTGAGCACATCAAGAGCGAAGCCCTGAAAGTGCGCGGCCGCTATCCGCGCGAAAGCTGGCAGGAGCAACTGGCCACCGAAAGTTTCTTCCAGTGCTACACCATGGCCAACCGTCTCTACCGCCTGGCCCACGAGGGCCTGCTCGATTTGCAGCTCCACACCCTCTGCCGCCTGCTGCGCCAGATTATGCGCAACCAGTCCGTGGCGTTCCATGGCGAACCGGCTACCGGTCTGCAGGTCATGGGTATTCTGGAGACGCGTTGCCTCGACTTTGACCACCTGCTCATGCTGTCCGTCACCGAAGGCGTGCTGCCCCGTCTCTACACCCACAATTCGTTCATTCCCTACGATGTCCGGCTCGCGTTCAACCTGCCCATGCCGGGACAAAAGACAGCCGTATTTGCCTACAACTTCTTCCGCCTGCTCACGCGGGCCCGTCAGGTCACGCTGGTCTACAACGAGGCTACCGACGGACTCAAAAAGGGCGAAATGTCACGCTTCATGCAGCAGCTGCTCTTGCTACAAACCGCCACCGGCGCCTACCTTCCCATCCATTACTGGACGCTTCAGGCCCAGGCCGAACTGAAACCGACGGCGCTCATCAGTGTGGGCCAGGCCGAGGCCCAAGAGCTGATGCAACGCAAGCAAAGCCTGTCCCCCACCGCGTTGTCCACCTACGTAGATTGCCCGTTAAAATTCTTCTTTAAGAATGTGGCCTATCTGCCTGAGGTTGAAAAGCCTACCGATTTCCTTCCACCCAATGTTTTTGGTACGCTCTTCCACGAAGCGGCCCAAATTGCCTATCAGGAACTCACGCAGGCCAACCCGGCCGTCACCTCCGAGCAGCTCAAACAGCTGGCCGGCAATCCCCTCCGTCTGGAACGCATCATGCAGCAGGCTTTTGCCGAGACCAGCCTGAAAACCTACCTCGACCGCATCACCCAAAATGCGACCGAATGGCATGCCTTCTGCGAGCAGCATCTCCCCCAACTGGCGCCCGATGATCGCAAGGCCCTGCGGTACAACCGCGAGGCTCTTACCCCCATCGTCCAGGCGCAAGTCCCCGAATGCACCCGGCTCTACACCGCCCAACAATACTCGCTGGAGTTCCACGTCATCACCGACTACCTCAAGCGTATGCTCAGCTCCGATGCCCATCTGACCGACCTGAGCCTGGTAGAAATGGAAACGCGCCACGACATCGAAATCAACGGCCTCAAAATTGGCGGCATCGTGGACCGCAAGGACCGCATCACCCTCGACGGCCGGCGCTGCCTGCGCATCGTGGACTACAAAACGGGCACCTACTCTCCCGACAAGACCAGTGCCGCCCAACTCGAAGACCTCATCACCTGCCAGCCCAAATCAAAAGCCTATCTCCTGCAAACCTTCCTCTACAGTCTGGTCTGCCTGGAGCAGCAGCAAGCCGCGGCCGACGGCACCCGTGAGCCCATTGTACCCGCCCTCTATTTCCTGCAGCGGGCCAGCGACCCCAACTACCGCCCGTACATCAAGCTGGACCGCAAGGAAGTCCTCAACTTCTCCGAACTGGCCTCCGATTTCAAGGAAAAGCTGACCGAACTCATCACGCGCATGCAGTCGTCACCCTTTACCCCCACCGCGCTGCCCGACAAGTGCACCCTGTGCCCCTACCGCCTGCTTTGTGGAGAATCGTAATATAAGCACCGACATAACTCAGGAAAGCAACATTTTTAAGAAAAAAGACCTTTAATATGGATAAACTGAAAATGCATAGCCTTGATGTGATAGGCTCAAACATAAAAAAGATACAGCAGTTGTTTCCGAACTGTGTGACTGAACGGTTGGGTAAAGATGGCAAGCCTGAATTGGCCATTAATTTTGAAAAGTTACAGGCTGAATTGTCCAACGATATTATCGGAGAAGGAGAAGAACGCTATCAGTTTACCTGGCCCGACAAACGCGCGGCCAATCGACTGGCTAATATGCCCACGACTATGACCTTACGGCCTTGCCGTGAGGAAAGCGTAGACTTTGACCATACGCAGAACCTCTATATCGAGGGTGACAACCTCGATGTACTGAAAGTGCTTCGCGAAACTTATCTTGGCAAAGTGAAAATGATTTACATCGATCCGCCCTACAACACTGGCAACGATTTTGTTTATAACGACGATTTTGCACAAAGCCGTGACGACTTTGAAGAGGCCAATGGACTGTTCGATGAAGAGGGCAACCAAACCTTCGATCCGATGCAGCGCAATGCCGAGAGCAACGGGCGCTTCCATACCGTCTGGCTCAATATGATCTATCCCCGCTTAAAAGTTGCCAAAGATTTACTTACGGAAGATGGCGTGATTTTCATCTCAATTGGTCAAGTAGAAATCACAAATCTCATAAAAGAATGTGATGAAATCTTTGGCTCAACTAATAGAATTAGTATAGTGTCTCGACTGATGAAAAGCGGTGGAGGAAAGGGACAATTTTTTTCTCCCAATATAGAATATGTAGTGATATACGCGAAGAATATTTCAAATGTTTCAAATTTTAAAGAAGAAATTTCTGAAGAAATCATTAAGAAATTATATACATCAATAGAACATGAAGGTAAACGTAAAGGTGAAAGATATAGACCTTTTGGGTTATACCAATCTTCCCTTGACCCTTTAAGAGGATGCACAAATCAAAGATATTATATACAAGCTCCAGATGGAACTTTAGTTATTCCTCCAGGAATAACCATGCCTATACAAAAAGAAGATGGAGCCATGATTCCTCCCAAAACAAAAGAAGATAAAGTTTGGCGATGGTCACGAGAAAGGTATTTACAAGAAAAAGCTAATAATAATATTGTATTCAAAAAATCAGATGGAATTCTAATTGATTCTAATGGAAAACCAGCCAAATGGAATGTATATACAAAAATATGGCTAACAGATAGACAAAAAGAAGGATCTACGCCTGTAGATATAATTACCAAATGGGAAAACAGGCAAAGTGCAAAAGAACTTTCTGAATTAGAAATTCCTTTTGATTTTGCCAAACCCATAGGACTTATTAGATATTTAATCACGTTAATGCCAGATACATCTAATGCTATTATTCTTGATTTTTTCTCAGGTTCAGCAACTACAGCACACGCTGTTATGAAATTAAACGCAGAAGACTGTGGAAATCGTAAATTTATAATGGTTCAATTACCAGAATTGACGGATAAAAAGAGTGAAGCCTATAAAGCTGGATATAAGAATATCTGCGAGATAGGCAAGGAACGCATCCGTCGAGCCGGAAAGAAAATTAAAGAAGACAATAAAGATAAGAAAGGTATTGATAAACTTGATATTGGCTTCCGCGTGTTGAAATTAGATTCCTCCAATATGGAAGATGTCTATTATACACCGCAAGAATTTAATGTACACTCACTATTCAACGAAAACGTGAAGGCCGACCGCACGCCCGAAGACCTGTTGTTCCAAGTGATGCTTGACCTTGGTATAGAACTCTCGGCTAAAATCGAAACCCAACAGATAGCAGGCAAGACGGTGTATCTGGTAGATGAAAACTACCTGATAGCCTGCTTCGACCGCGAGGTGACCGAAGCTACCATTACGGAAATAGCCAAACTGCACCCGGTATATTTTGTCATGCGTGATGCCTCGGCCGCCAACGACAATGTGATAGACAACTTCGACCAACTGTTTGAAGCCTACAGCAAAGATACGGTAAGAAAAATCTTGTAATCAGAAAAGATAATGGAAGAAAACAAGATAATTATCTATACATCCATCGACGGGCAGACCAAAATTGATGTCAAGCTGGAAGATGAAACCTTATGGCTTACTCAGGCGCAGATGTGCGAGTTGTATCAGACCAGCAAATCGAATGTCTGTGAGCATATAAAGCACATCTTTGAAGAGGGAGAATTAGACAAGGAGTCAGTTGTTCGGAAATTCCGAACAACTGCTTCGGATGGAAAATCATATAACACCACATTCTATAATCTGGATATGATTATAGCACTGGGGTACCGTATTAAGTCTGTGATAGCCACCCGTTTTCGTCAATGGGCTACACAGCGGCTGAAAGAATACATGATAAAAGGCTTTACGCTGGATGACGACCGGCTGAAAAAGTTGGGCGGCGGTGGCTATTGGAAAGAATTACTGGAACGCATACGTGACATCCGTACCACGGAAAAGGTGTTCTACCGTCAGGTATTGGAAATCTATGCTACCAGTATAGATTATGATCCTCGCGCTTCCGTAAGTCAGGAATTCTTTAAGAAAGTACAGAACAAAATTCATTATGCCGTTCACGGACACACGGCTTCAGAACTGATTGTGGAGCGCGCCGATGCTGAAAAGGATTTTATGGGTTTGCTGACATTTAAGGGGTCTCAACCTACATTGGCAGAAGCAAAGACTGCAAAGAATTATCTGGACGAAAAGGAACTCCGTTCCATGGGACAACTCGTTTCCGGATATTTGGATTTCGCAGAGCGTCAGGCCGAACGGGAACAACCGATGACCATGAATGATTGGGCAGAATATCTGGACCGGATTCTTACGATGTCGGGAGAGCAACTTTTGCAGGGTTCCGGCAGTGTGTCGCATACTGAAGCCATGGAACATGCTACCAACGAATACCGTAAATACAAACAACGCACCATAAGCGATGTGGAACGGGATTATCTGGATTCCATCAAAGCGATTGACAATTTGAGGAAAAAAGGTAAGAAGGATTAAACAGAAAATCAAATGAAATTCAAGTTCAAAATACAACAATATCAGACCGATGCCGTAGAAAATACGGTGGCAGTATTTCGTGGACAGCCATCGCATACGCTGTCTGCATACCGCAGGGATCTGGGAACCTACAAAGAAAAGCGGTTAGCATACAAGGAGGAAGAAATCGGCTACGGCAACCACCGTTTGGAACTGGACAGACAGACGTTACTCCAGAATATCCGCTCGGTACAGAATTTATACGATATAACCCCTTCGGAAACACTGGCCCAAGGAGTGGCACCGGTAAATCTGGATATAGAGATGGAAACCGGTACGGGCAAGACCTATGTCTATATCAAGACGATGTTTGAGCTGAACAAACAGTATGGGTGGAGCAAGTTTATTGTCGTGGTGCCCAGTATAGCCATTCGTGAAGGCGTAGCCAAGAGTTTCACCATGCTGGAAGAGCACTTCATGGAGACCTACGGAAAGAAAGCCCGTTGTTATATTTATGGCAGTAATGCCAATAAACTAAAAGAGCTTGATACATTCTCAACAAACTCAAATCTGAGTGTATTGATTATCAATACACAGGCCTTTGCCGCTTCTTTAAAAGAGGGAGGACGAAGCAAAGAGAGTCTTATCATATACTCCGAGCGCGATGAATTTGGAAGCCGCCGCCCGATTGATGTGATTGCGGCCAACAATCCCATTGTGATTATGGACGAGCCCCAAAAGATGGAGGGCAAAGCCACTCAGGCCGGTATCAAGCGGTTCAATCCGCTGTTTACACTAAACTATTCGGCTACGCACAAGACCAAACACAACACGGTCTATGCGCTCGATGCACTGGATGCCTACCGTCAGCGACTGGTAAAACGCATTCAAGTGAAAGGATTTGAGTTGAAAAACCTGCGAGGCACAAGCGGTTACCTGTATCTTGACGGTATCGAGCTCTCCCCCAAACGGCCGCCCATGGCGCGCATAGAAATCGAAATCAAAACGGCATCGGGCGCCATCGTGCGAAAGACAAAGACTTTCGGCACCGGCGACAACCTGCGTGAAGAATCGGGATTAGCCGAATATGAAGGTTTTACCCTGTCTGAAATCAATGCCAAAGGTTTTGTTACTTTTCTGAATGGCGTCACGCTGCGGCGAGGCGAGGTAACCGGAGACACGAACGAATTGACTATGCAGCGCGTACAGATAAGGGAAACCATCATGTCGCACTTTGAAAAAGAACGCCAGTTGTTCAAGCGGGGTATCAAGTGCCTATCACTCTTCTTCATTGACGAGGTGGCCAAATACAAGAGCTACGACGAAGAGGGAAATGAAGTGAAGGGCATATTCCAAAAGATATTTGAAGAAGAGTACGCACACGTGGTAAACGAGGAGTTACATATTTGGGACGAGGATTATAACAAATACCTGCGTCGTTTTACGCCTCAAGAGGTACATCGCGGCTATTTCTCGATAGACAAGAAGACTAACCGGGTAATCGACGGAAAGGTCGAGAAAAAGACAGGACTGTCAGACGATATTTCCGCCTACGACCTGATACTGAAGAACAAAGAGCGCCTGTTGAGCTTTGACGAACCAACCCGTTTTATCTTTTCACACTCCGCATTGCGTGAAGGATGGGATAACCCGAATGTATTTCAGATCTGTACGCTCCGGCACTCCAATTCAAACACAGCCAAACGGCAGGAAGTGGGGCGTGGCTTACGCCTTTGTGTGGATAAAAACGGAATCCGCATGGACAAAGAATTATTGGGCGAAGATGTACATGAGGTAAACAGACTGACAGTCATAGCCAATGAAAGTTATGCCGATTTTACCAGCGCTTTGCAAAAGGAGACCCGCGAGGTGCTGCGCGAACGTGCCGCCAAAGCCACCGTGGCCTATTTTACCGGCAAACAGATAAGGATAGGAGAAGGACTTCATACCATCGACGAATCGGAAGCAAGCCGCATTATCGTCTACTTGGAAGATAACGGTTATGTTGACAGCGATAAACACATTACCCCTCAATATCATGAGGCAATGGCCAAGAACGAATTGGCCCCGTTGCCCACGAAATTACAGCCGATTGCCGAAGGCGTTACCCGACTGATTAACTCCATATTTGACCCGAAAGCACTTGACGATATGGTAGTGGAAGAAAAAACAACCACGCCAGAAAACAAATTGAATGAAAACTTCAATAAAGAAGAATTCCAGGCCTTATGGAAAGAAATCAATCATCAATATGTCTACACGGTAAGTTACGACAGCGACGAATTGATAAAAAATGCCATTCTGCACCTCAATGCGGAATTAAGCGTAAAAAAACTTCGCTATGTTATGGTGGAAGGCACACAGGATGAGAAACAAGTGACAGAGTTTGGTGACACCCATTCGCAGTCTCGCCAATTAACAGATGTATGCACCTCAACGGTCCGTTACGACCTGGTAGGAGAAATTGCAAAAGGTGCCAACCTGACCCGCCGCACCGTAGTAAAGATCCTGCAAGGCATCAAAGAAAATAAATTGTATCTGTTCAAAAATAATCCTGAAGAATTTATCCGAAAGGTAATCAGCATCATTAAAGAACAGAAAGCCACAATGATTGTGGAATCCATTCATTACAACATGACGGAAGGTAAATATGACAGCAATATTTTCACCGTAAAAGGTAAAATGGATTTCGACAGAGCCTATGAAGCCAAGAAAAGCATTACAGACTATGTATTCAGCGACAGCAAGGGAGAACGCCGGTTTGCACACGACCTTGACGAAGCTGACGAAGTGGTAGTCTATGCCAAATTGCCCCGCACTTTCCAAATACCGACTCCTGTAGGCAATTATGCTCCGGACTGGGCCATCGCAATGGAAAAAGACGGCATAAAGCATATCTTCTTTATCGCAGAAACGAAAGGCTCCCTATCCTCCATGCAGACCTCTAAAATAGAAAATGCAAAGATAGATTGTGCCAGGAAATTGTTTAACTCACTCTCTACGGCCAAAGTAAGATACCACAGGGTAACGTCATATAGTGATCTCTTGGATGAGATGGGCAAAGAATTCATACATTCTTAACCCCACCATAAAATGAGCTGCGCCGCTTACTCCAATTATGCCGCAACCTACTTGCCCTAACTTCCGCGGCTCGGAAAAAACTTTCGCGGCTCGGAAAAAATCTTTCGCGGCTCGGTGACCTGCCCCCGAAAGTTTAAGTTCAACTTTCGGGGGCAGGTCACTTCATTTTTACCTCCTCATGGATGAAATACCCCTGGGACACCGTTCAGGAAAACGGACGGTTACCACTCACGGAACATATGCCGGATGGCGGCTAGGGGATGATAGAGCAACATGCGCGGACCGGCCCAGCGCATAACCTGACGCATACGCTCACGCTGCTGCGGCGCATAACAATGATGCGGACACTGCCGACACGTAGGCTTCCGGATACCCCAACGGCAATGCTCCAGCCGGCGTCGGGCATATTCCAACAATTCCGTGCAGGTCGGGCAAAGCACATCGTGTCCCTCATGATGCCGGCAGTAAAGCCGAATCATCAGTTCGACCACCTGCTGTTCCTGCCGGATGCGATTGGATTTTTTCATCTTCATTTACCCACGAATATGATGAAAAGCTATAGGGTCAGGCTTTTTTCTTGGTTGTCCCGCCGGCAGAGGTGTGCTCCTCCAGAGCCACCTGCATACGCAACCACTCGTCGCGTAAGGCCGCTGCCGTAACGAAGTCCAACTTCTTGGCGGCTTCCTGCATGCGCCGTTTGACCTCGTCAATGCGCTTCTCCAAAGCCGGTTTCGACAGATACTGCCAATCGTGTTCGGCTGCCATGGCCTTGCCTCCGTCAGGCTGCGACAGGTTGTAGTGCTGCTGACGGCCCTCAGCCTTACCCTCATCGGGCGAAGCCGCACGAAGGGAAGCCAACGAGTTCTGCCCCAGCTTCTTCTTAATCTGCTTGGGCACAATGCCATGCTCCTCATTGTATTTCAGCTGCAAGCTGCGACGACGGTTGGTCTCGTCAATGGTTTGCTGCATCGAATCGGTAATGGTGTCGGCATACATGATGACCTTGCCGTCTACATTACGGGCCGCACGACCGGCCGTCTGCGTCAGTGAGCGGTGGGAGCGCAAAAAGCCCTCCTTGTCGGCATCGAAAATGGCCACCAGCGACACCTCGGGCAAATCGAGTCCCTCACGCAACAGGTTGACGCCCACCAGTACGTCGTAGACACCGGCCCGGAAATCTTCCATAATACGAATACGGTCGAGCGTGTCCACATCGCTATGGATGTAGCTGGTACTGATGCCCTGGTCCTGCAGATACTGGGTAAGTTCCTCGGCCATGCGCTTGGTCAGCGTAGTCACGAGTACACGCTCGCCCCGCTCGCGGCGCTGCTGAATCTCGTCCATCAGGTCGTCCACCTGGTGGAGACTGGGGCGCACCTCGATGGGCGGATCGAGCAAACCGGTAGGACGGATGACCTGCTCCACCACCACGCCCCCGCTGCGCTGCAACTCATAGTCGGCCGGCGTGGCGCTGACGTAAATGACCTGACGCGCCAGCTGCTGAAACTCCTCCAGCTTGAGGGGGCGATTGTCGAGCGCGGCCGGCAGACGGAAGCCATAGTCCACCAACGCCTGCTTGCGGGCACGGTCGCCACCATACATGGCCTGCAGCTGCGGCACACTGACGTGGCTCTCATCAATGACAACCAGAAAATCCTTGGGGAAGAAGTCGAGCAGGCAGTAAGGACGCGTACCGGCGGCACGGCCGTCGAAATAGCGCGAATAGTTTTCAATACCGCTACAGTGGCCCAGTTCACGAATCATTTCCACATCGTAAGTCACACGCTCGTGCAGGCGCTTGGCCTCCAGCGTCTTGCCGACACTCAGGAAATAATCCTCCTGCTCCTTCAGGTCGTTTTCAATCTGATAAATGGCCTGCAGCTGGCTCTCCTGACTGGTCAGGAAAAGGTTGGCCGGATAAATCTTGTAGGAATCATATTGGGATATGGTCTGTCCGCTTACGGCATCGACCTCCTCAATGGACTCGATGTCATCGCCCCAGAAACAGATGCGGATGATGGTTTCGGCATAAGCCAGGAACACATCGACCGTATCGCCCTTCACACGGAAATTGCCCAGCGAGGGAGCCACATCGTTACGCGAATACAGGCTGGCCACCAGCTTGCCCAGCAAGACGCCGCGGTCGAGCTGCTGCCCCACCTTGACCTCAATCACATTTTCGTAAAATGCCGCCGGGTTGCCCATACCGTAGATACACGAAACGGACGATACGACCAGCACATCCTTGCGCCCCGACAGCAGCGAGGAGGTAGCGGCCAGGCGCAGGCGGTCGATTTCCTCATTGATGGCGAAATCCTTTTCAATATACGTATCGGTAGCCGCCAGGTAAGCCTCGGGCTGATAGTAATCGTAGTAGGAAACGTAATACTCCACAGCATTATGGGGAAAGAACTGCTTGAATTCGCCGTAAAGCTGCGCGGCCAGCGTTTTGTTGTGGCTGAGCACCAGCGTGGGTTTATTGACCCGGGCAATGACGTTGGCGATGGTAAAAGTCTTGCCGGAACCCGTCACGCCCAGCAGGGTCTGATCGGTGACACCCTGGAGCACCCCTTCGGAAAGCTGCTGAATGGCCTGAGGCTGGTCGCCCGTAGGCTGATAGTTGGAAACTAATTCAAACTGATTCATACAGGAGAGAAATCGTTTTTTTTGTTTTTGAGGTAAGCCATCTGCCCAAAGGCAGACGGCATGCAAAAGTACAAAGAAAAAAGGACTCAGCCCCCGAAAAGGTCACCGAGACAAGACTTACGCCAACATATTTTGCCGACAAAAGAACGGATTAATGATAATATTCTATAAATTATGGGGACCAGACTTGCCTGAATGCGGCCAAATTCATAAATTTGCACCAAATTTTCAAGATGAAACGCATTATTTCCTCTTTATTGTTCGGTGGAGGCATGCTGCTGGCGGTCACCTCCTGTTCAAACTATACGAAAGTGCTGAACAGCACGGACTATACGATGAAATACGGAGTGGCCAAGGAATACTACAATAAAGGACAATATGCCCGCGCCGCAGTAATACTTCAAGACGTCATCCAGATGCTGAAAGGTACGGAGGATGGCGAAGAGTCGTTGTATATGCTCGGCATGAGCCACTTCAACGCCAAGAACTACGAAGCGGCCAACAGCGTATTCCAGAAATACTACCAGACCTACCCCCACGGCAAATACGCGGAAAAAGCCATGTTCCAGAGCGGTCTGTCACTCTACAACCAGACACCAGAACCCAAGCTGGACCAGTCAGCTACATACGCTGCCATCACCGAATTTCAAAATTTTATAGAAACTTATCCGGAATCGGAATTACGCGAAGAAGCTCAAAATATGATTTTTACGCTGCAAGACAAATTGGTAGAAAAAGAATATCTTTCAGCAAAATTATATTATGACTTAGGCAACTACTTTGGAAATTGTTCCAGCGGAGGCAACAACTACGAAGCCTGCGTAATTACAGCACAAAATGCGCTGAAAGACTATCCTTATACGACCCGGCGAGAGGAATTTGCCATACTGATACTACGTGCAAAATTCCACTTGGCTGCCAACAGCATAGAACGCAAAAAAACAGAACGCTACCACGACGCCATTGACGAATACTACGGATTTACCAACGAATATCCGGAATCAAAATACATGAACGAAGCTAAAGCCCTTTACAAACAGGCCGCTCCGTACGTAGAAAGCGAACAAAAATAAGAAATCATACACAATAATCATCATGGATTACAAAAGAACTAAAGCTCCTACTAACACTGTCACGCATAACTTAATGGACTTTTGTGCCGGCACGGACAACATCTACGAAAGCGTAGTCATCATGTCCAAACGCGCCAACCAGATTTCCGTACAGATGAAGGAAGACTTGTCGAAAAAGCTGAAGGAATTTGCCTCAAGCAATGACAACCTGGAAGAAACATTTGAAAACCGGGAGCAGATTGAAATCTCTCGTTATTACGAACGATTGCCCAAACCTACCCTGATTGCTGCTGACGAATTTTTGAATGGAAAAATTTACTTCCGCAATCCAGCCAAGGACAAAGAGAAATTAAATTCATAAAAAACGCGTAGGAGGAAGTGACACACATCCTCCTATTTTTATTAAATGCCCATACAACCATGATACAAAGAATACAAAGTATATATCTAGTACTGGCCTTTATTTGCATGTGCTTTGCGCTAAGCACCCCTTTGGCTGAATTCACAGTCCAAACCATCAATTGCAAGATGACCGCTGTTGGCTACGACGTTTTCGGTACGGCAACCCTCAATCCGCCTGCCACCCTACCATGGGGGGTACTGGCCCTGACCTTTGTCATACTGGCCTTGACGATATACATCTTTTTTCAGTTCAAGAACCGCATGAAACAGATTTTGCTCTGCAACGTGTCCATTGCAGTCCATCTGTTTTATTTTATCACCTACGCTACCTATTGTGTAGCTTTTGCCAGTCATCACAAGATGAGCTACAGCCCGGGATTCTTCATCCTGCTGCCCGTACTCTCGCTGGTATTTACCTTATTGGCCCGCCGCGGCGTAAAGGCTGACGAAGCCAAAGTAAGAGCGGCCGACCGCATTCGATAAGGAATAGAACAAAAAAAATAAACACGCCTTTTATGTCAGTAAACAAAGTCATTTTAATCGGAAATGTGGGTAAAGAACCTGAAGTACGTTATGTGGATCCGGGAGTAGCCGTAGCACGCCTGACGCTGGCCACTACCGACCGGGCCTATACCCTGCCCAACGGTACGCAGGTACCTGAACGCACGGAGTGGCACTCCATAGTATTATGGCGGCGACTGGCCGAAATTGTGGAACAATACGTACATAAAGGCGACAAGTTATACATAGAAGGTAGGCTACGCACCAACAACTACGCTGACAAACAGGGCCGCACCCGCTATGTGACGGAAATATATGCCGAAACACTGGAACTGCTCACGCCACGCCAGCGCTCACAGCAACCGCCACAACCACAGTCACCGGAACCGGCCCCCATCACACCGTCATCAGCCAGCCAAGCCCATGGCGGAAATGCAGGAAACGACGAGTGCCCTTTCTAACCGTATCATGCCCATTATTTACAGAAACGACGGTGAGGAATACGCTACAGCCGTGTGGCAAATTACCGAAACCATAACAGAATTAGCCATGCTGCACCCCCACGGTGCGGCGTGGCTTTTGTCTGTCAGCGACAATCCCGACCACATACGAGCCCGAAAAATTGTGGAGAAACTGCTGATTGAAGCACTCTGCCCGCAACAGGCCGAAGCGTTTGCCCATACGCCCACCGGAAGACCATACCTAAAAAACCAATCAACTCAAATCAGTTTCAGCCACACCCGCAATCTGGTAGGACTGGAAATCAGCCGGACATCAGCGCCGGGCATTGATCTGGAATACATATCTCCTCGCATTACCCGAATACTCCCCCGAATCAGTTTTCAGGAAGAATTGGCATTATTACACAAGATTCCTCTTCCTCCCGACTTTACAGCCACCTTAATATGGTGTGCAAAAGAAGCTACATTCAAAACAGCCCAAGACCATATTGATACTATCAGTCAGATACGAATAACTCACATTACACAAACACCTCGACCTTGTATACGTACAGAATACCTTAGCCAAGTTATCAAGGAAAAATATTTTAGCTATACATTACTCGACCAACACTGTCTATTTGTACATAGTCTGCCAACAAGCCCCATCAACACAGACCTCATGACAAATAAATATCCGTTTTAAAACATTTAATAAATAGACTAACAGCAAACTCGTATAAAAGTTTTTACTAACTTTGCATCCGATTTACGCCTCCAGTGTACGAAAACGATAACTCAAGCTTTTGAAAATTAGAGAATCAGAAAAAATAAAAGTACAAAATCCACATCAGTATGAAAAAAAGGAATATAGCTTTAGCTCTATTTTCGCTACTTTTTTCAGCAAGTAGCTTAGCTATGCCCCTAAGCCCCAATTTAGCACAAGAAGATCAAGCCGATGAAGCAGAAGCCTCATCACTGCGATTTATCCGCTACGGAAACTTTGACTCATGGCTCATCCGCCACATCAAAGAAAGCGGTATTATCGGAGGTAACACCAAAACATTGTATGAAATTGCCCCCAACGCCACTTGGAACAACAATAATCCATACAGAGGTTCAGGTGGCAGCCCTTGGGCCACATCAAACGTGTTGGCGCGAGTAGCAGGAATTACCAAAACCAACACCACCGTATACAGGGAAGCCCGCCCGGGACACGGATATTGCGCCCGATTGGAAACCCATATTGAGAAATGTGTGGTACTGGGGGTAGTAAACATCAAAGTACTGGCTGCCGGTTCCATTTACTTAGGGCACACACAGGAACCTATTACCAGTACCTCCAACCCTATGGCAAAACTGGATGCCGGAATTCGTTTTACTCAACGCCCCAAGGCTTTGGTCTTTGACTACAAGGTAAAATTGGCCAACTCCAGCAGCCGTATCAAGCAAACAGGTTTCGGGAAAGCCTCCAAAGTAAGTGGACGTGACTTGGCAGACTGTATTCTGCTTCTACAAAAACGCTGGGAAGATTCAAAAGGCAATATTTATGCCCATCGTATAGGAACCATGGTCGTACGCTTCAGTCGCTCAACAGGATGGATAAACAATGCCCGTTTTACCATTCACTACGGCGACATTTCAAAACAGAGCTACTACCGATCCTACATGGGACTGCTCAAATCGGGCAGCAACATGAAATATGCAAAAAACAGCAAAGGTAAAATTGTACCCATCCATGAAGTAGCCTGGGGTAGCGCCAACGAAAGGCCAACACACCTCGTACTACAATTCGATTCCAGCCACGGAGGAGCTTATATAGGTAGCGTAGGTAACACCCTTTGGGTAGACAACGTTAGATTACAATACTAAAAAGCATTTAGTAATTTTTTAAGGAGAAGCCATTTCTTCACCGACAACAAAGGTTTAGAAATGGCTTCTCTTTTTTATTAACCATTCTCTCTCAAAGAAAAATCAAAAAAATGATGGAGTGATAAAAATAAATCCATAACTTTGCTATAACACACGGAATCGGATATTCGATTCGATTCATGCATCCCTAAAATCAATAAAAATCATGAACCCGAACACGCCACCATTACAAAGTGCGCGCTCAGCCACGACAACATACGTAGCCGACCCTTCACGCTATGAAAATATACGTTACCGCCGTTGCGGAAGAAGTGGAATTCTACTTCCACCCCTCTCATTAGGATTGTGGAAGAACTTTGGAACAGATCACGACTTTGCCAATAGCTTGCAAATTTTACACACGGCCTTTGACCATGGCATCACCCATCTGGACTTAGCCAACAACTACGGACCGCCTTATGGCAGCGCCGAACGAACATTGGGCAAAGCCATGGACGTATCATTACGCCCCTATCGCGATGAGCTGTTTATCAGCACAAAAGCCGGATACGACATGTGGCCGGGCCCATACGGAAACTGGGGATCACGCAAATACCTGTTTGCCAGTCTGAACCAAAGCCTGCAACGCATGAAACTGGATTATGTGGATTTATTCTATATTCACCGATATGATCCATTGACGCCATTGGACGAAACCTTACAGACTCTGGCCGATATTGTAAAGTCGGGAAAGGCACTATATGTAGGCATTTCACGCTGGCCGCTGACTGCCACACGATACGGTATAGACTATCTGTCGGCACGCGACATACGCTGTCTGACCTATCAGGGACGCATTAACCTCATAGATCAGGCACCAAGAGAGGAAGGTTTTTTGTCAATGTGCAAAGAGCGCGGAATAGGTTTTGTATCATTCTCCCCCCTGGCACAAGGCCTACTGTCCGACAAATATCTGAACGGACAGGTTCCGCCTCACTCCCGCATGGCTCTAGGTCAGACATTAAAATCTGAAAATCTCACCCCACAACTACTACAACGCCTGCAACAATTAAACAGATGGGCTTCAGAACGAGACATGACCTTATCAGACCTGGCCCTGCGTTGGGTACTTTCACTCCCCGGCATCACATCTGCCATTGTAGTGGTAAGCTCGGTAGTCCAACTCATGCGAAACATAAAAGCCTGTTCCCACGAAATTTTCACCACTGACGAAATGGCTGAAATTGACCGAATCATACAACAAACACCCCTACACACAAAATAAAAACAAGATAAACTTATGAAAAGTCTGAAAGAACTCTATAAAATAGGTTTTGGACCTTCCAGCAGCCACACCATGGGACCTCATATCGCTGCTCAAAGATACCTGGAACTCTATCCTCATGCTAAGCGCTTTAAGGTAACCCTATATGGAAGTCTAGCCGCCACAGGCCGCGGCCACTTCACTGATAAAGCCATTTATGACGTACTCCAAAAAGACCGTGTACAAATTGAATGGCATCCGGAAATTGTGCTCCCCTTCCACCCGAACGGCATGAAATTTGAAACCATAGAAGACAACACCCCCCAAAACGCATGGATAGTATATAGTGTAGGAGGAGGTGCCCTTGCGGAAGAAGGCGAAAACAAGATAGACAGTCCGGACATTTATGAAATGGACCACCTCAGCGACATTCTGCATTGGTGTGAAGAAACAGGAAAGTCTTATTGGGAATATGTACAAGACAACGAAGGTCCAGAAATATGGGACTACCTGGCCACCATCTGGGAAGAAATGAAAAATTGTGTAGAACGCGGACTGGAGCATGAAGGTGTACTCCCTGGACCACTCCATCTACACAGAAAAGCTCCTATATACTATATTAAAGCCACCGGATATGGTCATAACCTGCAATCACGAGCCCTTGTCTTTTCGTATGCTCTGGCAGCCAGTGAAGAAAACGCCGCCGGCGGAAAAATTGTCACAGCGCCGACATGTGGCGCTTGTGGTGTGGTGCCGGCTGTTCTCTATCATTTACAGAAAAGTCGTCAATTGAGCAACATGCGTATTTATCGTGCTTTGGCCACGGCCGGACTGGTAGGAAACATAGCTAAAGCCAGAGCTTCCATATCCGGCGCCGAAGCGGGTTGTCAGGCAGAAGTTGGTGTAGCATGCGCCATGGCAGCCGCAGCAGCCAACTACCTGTTCGGAGGAAGTCCAGGCGAAATAGAATATGCCGCAGAAATGGGACTGGAGCATCATCTGGGTATGACCTGCGACCCCGTTTGCGGTATGGTTCAGATACCTTGTATCGAGAGAAATGCTCATGCCGCCGCTCGTGCTTTGGACGCAAACCTATACTCCACATTTGCCGACGGACTACACAGAATCTCTTACGACCACGTTATAGAAGTAATGAAGCAAACCGGCCATGACCTGCCCTCACTATACCGCGAAACCAGCGAAGGCGGATTGGCAAAAGAATATTCCAAGATTAATAAAATCGATCCGAATCAAATTTAAGCCCATGAAAGATTTTTTCGGCAAAATATTTGGTCATTATAAAAAATCTTTCTACTTTTGCAAACGCAAACGGGTAAGTGCTGCACGGCCAGCTCCCTTCAAATCCTCCAGGGCTTGACCGCAGCAAAGGTAGTTGGTTGTAGCGGCGCGATGCAGAGAGCTTACCCACCTCGCCTCTTTAGCTCAGTTGGCCAGAGCACGTGATTTGTAATCTCGGGGTCGTTGGTTCGAATCCGACAAGAGGCTCAAAAAGAAGTTGTTTCATAAAGAAATGACTTCTTTTTTGTTTTTCCCTGCACCATCATTATTATCCTAGCAGTCATCTCCCCCATTTCCAAATTACAGGACATACAGACAAACCCTATACAGAATAAGCCGAATGCCAAAAATTGTTCGTATCTTTACACACTGAAAAAATTGAACAAGTATGGAAACAACAGAAAACATAGAAGCAACAGAAAAGAAAAACTCTAATTTCATTGAGCAATTCATAGAAAAAGACCTGGCCGAAGGCAAAAACGGAGGACGCATTCAAACCCGTTTCCCGCCAGAACCTAATGGCTATCTGCATATCGGACACGCCAAAGCCATCTGTATGGACTTTGGGGCAGCAGAGAAATATGGCGGTATCTGTAACCTGCGATTTGACGATACCAACCCTCAAAAAGAGGACACGGAATATGTAGAATCCATCAAGCATGATATTGAATGGCTGGGCTTTAAATGGGCCAATATATACCATGCGTCAGACTACTTCCAACAACTGTGGGACTTTGCCGTCCGTCTGATTAAAGAGGGCAAAGCCTATATTGACGAGCAAACCAGTGAGGAAATCGCAGCACAAAAAGGAACTCCTACCCAACCGGGAACGGAAAGCCCTTACCGCAACCGCCCCATTGAAGAAAATCTGCGTCTGTTTGAATTTATGAACTCAGGAAAAGCAGAAGAGGGCTCTATGGTGCTGCGCGCCAAGATTGACATGGCCAACCCGAATATGCACTTCCGCGATCCGGTGATCTACCGCATTATCAACAAAACGCACCACCGTACGGGTGACAAGTGGAAAGCCTATCCGATGTATGACTTTGCTCATGGCCAGAGTGACTACTTTGAAGGGGTCACCCACTCCCTCTGCACACTGGAATTTGTACCTCACCGCCCCCTCTACGACTACTTCATTGACGAACTGAAAGAGGGTAAAGACCTGGAAGACAACCGTCCGCGCCAGTACGAATTCAACCGTCTGAACCTCACCTACACCGTCATGAGCAAGCGCAAGCTGCACGCACTGGTGGACGAGCATCTGGTGGAAGGTTGGGACGATCCACGCATGCCGACCATTTGCGGATTACGCCGCCGTGGCTACTCACCACAGGCCATCCGGAAATTTATTGATATGATAGGCTACACCAAATTTGACGCACTAAATGACTACGCCATGCTGGAAGCCGCAGCACGCGAAGACTTGAACAAAAGAGCCATCCGCGTATCAGCCGTACTCAATCCGGTAAAACTCGTCATCACCAACTATCCTGAGGGACAGACAGAAGAAATGGAAGCCATCAATAATCCGGAGAACGAAGCTGACGGCGTACACACCATTACTTTCAGCAAAGAACTATGGATAGAACGGGATGACTTCATGGAAGACGCTCCCAAAAAGTTCTTCCGCATGACACCGGGCAAGGAAGTCCGCCTCAAGAATGCCTACATCGTAAAATGTACCGGTTGCAAGAAAGATGACAACGGCAATATTGAAGAGATTTATTGTGAATACGATCCCGAAAGCCGTAGCGGATTACCCGGAGCTGACCGCAAAGTAAAAGGAACATTGCACTGGCTCAGCACCAACCACTGCAGCCCTGCAGAAGTCCGCATTTACGACCGTCTGTTCAATGTAGAAAACCCGTCAGCGGATGACAGAGATTTCAGGGAATTGCTCAATCCCAATTCCCTGCAGAAACTTACGAATTGCTACGTTGAACCCTTTGCTACGACCATGCCCGTAGGTAGTTACCTGCAGTTCCAACGCATCGGCTATTTCTGCCCGGACAAAGACAGCACACCTGAAAAACTCGTATTCAATAAAACCGTAGGACTGAAGGACACTTGGAGTGCAAAAAAATAAGCCACATATCATCTACTCACCAAGATACGCACAGAAATGAGACCCGACAACTATTTCAATTCAAATGAATTCAGAAAGAATCTGCAGCAATATCAAAAAATGCTGCAAAGCGGGGAACGTGCGTATCTTGACGCAGATGCGTTGCTTGACATTGCCGAATACTTTGACACAACACATCGGCACAGTATGGCACGTGATTGCGCCTACTATGCTCATCAGCTACATCCTGAAGAAGCCTTACCACTTATCTACCTGGCAAGACTGGCACTGGATGACGGACAACTGGACAAGGCCAAACAACTGGCTCTTGCCATTACGGAAAAAGACTTTTACGAATATTTTCTGTTACACGGTGAAATCCTCATCTATCAGTTGGACCTCAATAAAGCCAATGCTTTTTTCAATCAGGCATTGGAAAAAATTGATGACGACGATATCATGGATTTCATAACAGACGTTGCTGCGGTATTCCTGGATTACGAATACCCCTACCGGGCACTAAAATGGCTGAACAAAATTGACGGAGCACACTACGATTCCCGTTGCCAACTACTGGAAGCAGAATGCTACCTCAATCTGGAAGATTTTGACAAAGCCAGCGAAATGCTGAAGCACGTGCTTGATCACAATCCTTACGACCTGCAGGCCTGGATTCTTCAGGCAGAAACGCAATATTCTCATACCCTTTATGATCAAGCCATAGAAAGCTGCGATTTTGCCCTTGCCATTGATCCCAACAATGAACAAGCTCTAAAAATAAAAGGATGCGCCTCAGAAGATCTTCATCAAGAAGAAAATGCCCATGTATGCTACAATCGCTATCTGGAACTAGATCCGGAAAACGCGCTAATACAATTACTTGACGGAAACTGCTTACTGTCGCTGAACAATCCGCAAGACGCGCTGGTCCGACTGAAGCAAGCCGGCAGACTCATGCAGCAACAAAACAACAATTTGGACAAAACATTCATCCCATTGGCCAAGGCATACTCACAATTAGGTGATCTGGCCAATGCTTTTGAATATATCGAAAAAGCCACACACGCCGGCTATCCACACTTTGATACCGACATGGTGAAAATAGAAATCATGCTGCAGCACAACATGAAACTCGAAGCCATAGCTTTGCTCTCTTCACTATTTCACCAGCCCGATATGTCTGACGAGAACTACATGAAAGTAGCCAAACTTACATTTTCCTACCAACTTTATGAATTTTCGTTGACACTATTCAAGCATTTAAGCAAGAATGTAGACTATCAAAAGGATTGCTATCCTTATATGGCCTATATCTATCGTGTACAACATAATTCAGATGAATACCTACGTTATCTGTCAATGGCATGTGTTATGTGCCCACACATTACACAAAAATTATTTTCGACAATCTACCCAGACACTGACGTAAAATTCTATCCCCAAAAGGCTCTCCAAGAAAAATGGCAAACGCCCTCAGCAACAGAAAAGAAAGAAGACGAAGAAAAGAATTAGCAAAAAATTGGGAATTCATTTGTTCCTATGTCATATATTCACTATATTTGCAAAGTAATTAATTTTTTGATTTAAAAATGAATGCTATTTTGACATTTCACCACCATCATATCCTAAGTTAAAAAAACGTAGGACGGTGATATGTATTATCAAACATAAACATAGTGAGAAACCACAAAGAGGCTGCCGTCAATTCGGCAGCCTCTCATTTTTTAGAATAAATGCTTTACAAAACCATGTTAAGAATTGCAATCCAATCTAAAGGACGCCTCAACGAAGATTCTATGACATTGCTGGCTGAAGCCGGCATTAAAATTGGCACCTCCAAACGTACGCTACTTACAGCAGCTAAAAATTTTCCAATAGAAATTCTTTTCCTGCGTGATGACGACATTCCTGAAACTGTTGCTGACGGCGTAGCGGATATCGGCATTGTCGGTTTGAACGAATTAAAAGAAAAAGGAGCTAAGGTTAACATCGTACGCCCATTAGGATTTGGCGGATGTCGCCTATCTCTGGCTATTCCCAAAGAAGCTACCTATAATGATCCTTCATGGTTTAACCAAAAGAAAATTGCTACCTCCTATCCCCATATTCTACAAACCTATCTGCAAAAGCAAAATATTCAAGCAGAAATACACATTATTACAGGATCCGTAGAAATTTCTCCCAGTATTGGATTGGCGGACGCCATATTTGACATTGTAAGCTCCGGCTCCACACTCATCAGTAACAACCTCAAAGAGGTAGAACGCGTTCTTGAAAGCGAAGCCGTACTGATTGGCACCCCCAATCTATCTGACGAAAAGCAGAAATTATTAAATGAGCTGCTATTCCGCATTGAAGCCGTCAAAAGTGCAGAAGACAAAAGATATGTATTAATGAATGCACCTAAGGACAAAGTAAAAGACATTATTAAAGTACTCCCCGGTATTAAAAGTCCAACCATCATGCCATTAGCAGACAGCGAATGGTGCAGCATACATACAGTACTCGACGAAACAAGATTCTGGGAAATTATCGGACAAATTAAAGCTAATGGCGCGCAAGGCATATTGGTACTACCTATTGAAAAAATGATTCTGTAACAACTGCATCCTGTTACTGCCTATAAAAATACACAGAAGATATGAATATTATTCGCTATCCACAAAAAACGTCTTGGTCACAATTATTAGAACGGCCACTATTCGACTTATCTTCACTCTACGACAAGGTGCGTGTCATACTTCAAGATGTCAAACAAAGCGGTGATGAAGCTCTATTCAAATATGAAGATCAATTTGATCACGTAAAATTGGAAAGCCTAGCCGTACAACCAGAAGAAATTGAGCTAGCAGAAACGCGCCTAAGTACCGAACTAAAAGAAGCCATTACCTCTGCGTTCCACAACATAAAAAAATTTCATGAGGCTCAAAAATTTGCCCCCATCCGTGTAGAAACTTCTCCTGGAGTTATTTGTGAACAACGCAGTGTACCCATCAGCAAAGTGGGACTCTACATTCCGGGAGGATCAGCCCCATTATTCTCTACCGTACTCATGTTGGCCACACCGGCTCAAATCGCAGGATGTCAATCCATTGTACTATGCACACCACCAAACTCTAGCGGGCAAATTAATGACGCAATTCTTTTTACAGCCCATTTAACGGGAGTCAACAAAATCTACAAAACCGGTGGCGCACAGGCCATTGCCGCTATGGCTTATGGTACAAAGACCATCCCCCAGGTGGATAAAATATTCGGTCCAGGTAATCAGTTTGTCATGGCGGCCAAACAGTTGGTCGCACTAGAAAATGTAGCCATAGACATGCCTGCCGGCCCAAGTGAAGTAGCTGTAATTGCCGATGACAGTTGCTATCCACAATTTGTGGCAGCCGACCTTCTCAGCCAAGCTGAACATGGCCCAGACAGTCAGGTCGTACTCATTACAAGCCATCCAGACATCATTCCACCTATACAGGAGGAAATTGAACGACAAGTAGCCACCCTGCCTCGTAAAGAAATTGCCCTAAAATCATTACAAAACAGCCGCGTTTTCTTGGTACATGACACGGAAGAAGCCATAGAACTAGCCAACGAATATGCTCCAGAACACCTCATCATTGCCACACGCGCTCCACGAACTATAGCCCAACGTATCATACACGCCGGATCCGTATTCTTAGGACACTACAGTACGGAAAGTGCCGGTGACTATGCCTCCGGTACCAACCATACCTTGCCAACCAAAGGATATGCCAAAGCCTACAGCGGACTCTGCCTAGACAGCTTCATGCGTAAAATCACATATCAGGAACTAAGTGCCGACGGTCTTCGCGTCCTAGGACCTGTAATTGAAAAAATGGCACAGGCAGAACAACTGATGGCTCACAAACAAGCCGTCAGCATACGTTTGAACGCCCTGACGAAAACTGAAGAATAATTTTAACCAATCTCATTTCTACCTACGAAAATGAAAGACTTGAAATTCTTGGTTCGCCCCAATATACAAGCTCTGGAACCTTATAGCTCAGCCCGTGATGAATACAAGGATACAACCAGCGGCACATTTCTTGATGCAAACGAAAGTCCATTCAATATGCCAGACAACCGCTATCCTGACCCTCATCAGGAAAAGCTTAAGACATTGTTGGCTCGCATCAAAGGAATTGCCCCTGACCATATTTTTCTGGGAAACGGAAGCGACGAAGCCATTGACCTAATTTACCGTGTGTTCTGCAATCCACAACGCGATAATGTAGTTTCTCTTTCTCCTACCTACGGCATGTATGAAGTGGCTGCACACATCAATGATGTGGAATACCGTAGTATGCCTTTAGACGAACATTTCGGCTTTAATGCCGACCGGTTACTTCAACTCACCAACGACCACACCAAAGCCATATTTCTCTGCTCTCCCAACAACCCAACGGGCAATCTTCTGCCGGAGGATCAGGTTATGAGCGTTATCCGTCGGTTTCCCGGTATGGTTGTTGTAGATGAAGCATACATTGATTTTGCCTCTCGTCCCTCACTACTGAAACAACTGCAAAAATTCCCTAATCTGATCATACTACAGACCTTTTCTAAAGCGTGGGGTGCAGCCGGCATACGCTTAGGTATGGCCTTTGCCCATCCGGACGTCATCAGTCTGATGAACAAGGTAAAATATCCATATAATGTCAATGTCCTTACTCAGCGTGAAGCCTATAGCCTGCTGAAAGAACATTTTGACGTTACCAAATGGGTACGTATTATTGTGGAAGAAAAAATACGTGTGGCCGAAGCCTTACGACAACTTCCATTTTGTCAGCACATCTACCCGTCTGATGCCAACTTCCTGCTGGTTAAGATGAGCAATGCCCAAGCCATCTACGACTACCTGTTAAGCCGACATATCATTGTACGCAACCGTACTCATACTCCGCTTTGCACCAATTGCCTGCGTATTACCATCGGCTCCACCGCCGACAACACACGCCTATTGGCAGCCTTACGTCAATATACCACATCCCAATCCCTATGAAACGCATATTATTTATAGACCGTGACGGCACCTTGATACAGGAACCGGCCGACGAACAAATTGACAGTTTTGAAAAACTCGTATTTGTGCCTGGCATGATACGAGCCCTCTCAGAAATTTGCCGTAAAACAGACTACGAGCTCGTAATGGTGACCAACCAGGACGGACTTGGCACTTCTTCTTTTCCCGAAGACACATTCTGGCCCGTACAGAATTTCGTGTTGCAAACCCTGCAAGGTGAAGGTATCAACTTCAGCCGCATTTATATTGATCGACATTTTCCAGCCGACCAGGCTCATACCCGCAAGCCCGGTACAGGCATGCTGACAAACTACATGGATGGCTCCGTAGACTTGGAACACTCCTTTGTAATCGGCGATCGTGAGACAGATGCACAATTGGCCTACAACCTTGGGTGTCAACCCCTTATTATAGGGCCCAACATGAACTGGGATCGCATCGCGCAAATTATCATAGCCGGAACACGCAGTGCCAGCCAGCATCGCAAAACGGCAGAAACCGACATCAGCGTCAGCCTGAATCTTGATGGTCAGGGATTATGTGACATCAACACAGGCCTACCTTTTTTTGACCACATGCTCAGCCAACTACCCCACCACGGACAAATGGACCTCAGTATTCATGCCAAAGGTGATTTGCAAGTAGACGAGCATCACACCGTTGAGGATATTGCCATCGTATTGGGACAATGCCTGCGGCAGGCCATGGCCGACAAGAGGGGCACCGAACGCTACGGCTATGTATTGCCCATGGACGACTGCTTATGCCGTGTGGCTCTTGATTTTGGCGGCCGCCCATGGCTCAAATGGAACGTCAAGTTCCACCGTCCTGAGGTTGGAGGCATTGCCACAGAACTGTTTCCTCATTTCTTCAAGACCCTTTCGGATCATGCGGCCATCAACCTTCACATCAAAGCCAAAGGTCACAATGAACATCATAAGATTGAAGGCATTTTCAAAGCCTTGGCACGTGCCATCAAAATGGCCAAGCAGCGTGACCCGGAACACCTCAATCTACCCTCAAGCAAAGGAACCATTTAAAACCAGGATGAATGAAAGGCATACGTTATTGGGCACTAATGTTATGTACAGTTCTAACAGCCTGTTCACCAATTGCCCTCGATACAGAGGATGACGACACCACAGACAATCCACCCGACACTCCCAACAAAGACCAAGTGCCGGCGGACACATCTGCTAATGATGACGGCGCCTACAGCGTTGCCCAAGCTCTGGCCATTCCCGCCTCTGACATCAAATACATTCAGGTAAAAGGATATATAGTAGGTCATATCCAAAACCGCAGCTACCGATTCAGTTGCCCGACAGACCACGCCAACACCAATTTTCTGCTGGCTGATCAACCCTATGAAACCCGCGAAGCCTATTGTATGCCTATAGGCCTGAACAAAGGAGACGAATTTCAACCAGAACTTAACCTGATGGACCATCCAGAACACTTTCAACAGCGCATTATGGTAGGGGGTAATACATCAACTTATTTCAGCAAATGCGGTATCCGAACCATATTGACTTACCAATGGCTAAAATCAGATACCACGGACATTCATACGCCAGGCATTGATACTACGGATACTGACATCATTAATGGAAGATTGAGTTACACTTTCTAAATTAGTTTTATCCTTATAAGTAACTTATATATAATTTTACAAAACAAGAAGGCTCGAAAATCAAACAAGGTCCGACCTTATTAAAACAAGGTCGGACCTTGTTCTCTTCATACCATCTTTCAACACAAAAAGAACAAATAGGTCTAATACAATAAGCTTGTTCAGTTTTTATTTATTCCGTACTTTTGCGATTATGATACATATATACAAATATATCCAATGTACTCTATTAACAACCTGCTGTTTCTGTGCTGGAGGATGTTCACTGTTTGATTACCATCCCTACGACGGAAAAGTAAGTGGCAGCACTGGTATCAATGCACACAACATAAACAGAATCGAAGCACAATGTGCCCTAAAAGATACCATAAGATTTGCCGTAATCAGTGATACACAACGCTGGTACGACGAAACAAAAAAACTGGTAGATACACTTAACAGCAAAAACGACATTGACTTTGTAATTCATTGTGGAGACCTCACAGACTTTGGAGCCACACAAGAATTTGAATGGCAACGCGATATTTTACAAAAGCTGCAATACCCTTATGTAACCCTAATCGGAAATCACGACTGCCTAGCTACAGGATTAGACACTTTTGAAAACATCTTTGGAAATCCGAACTTCAGCTTCAATGCAGGCTTTATCCATTTTGTTTGCCTTAACACAAATGCCATGGACTCTGACAACGGCATCAATATTCCCGACTTCAGTTATTTGCAGACAGACCTACTGCAAACAGATTCTCAACAAACCCCAATAACCATCCTGGCCATGCATGCAGCGCCCGGATCAGAACAGTTCAACAACAGCAGCATACCTCTACTAAGATATTTTATTCAACAATACCCTCACACACTACTAAGCTTATGCGGACACGGACACCATACGGGGGTAACGTTTCCCTTAGGAGAAGGAAATATTCCCTTTTACGAATGTGGTGCAGCCAACAGCATGAGTTATCTTATATTTACAGTAACCCGAAATGAATTTTCCTATGAGGCCCATTCTATGTAAATTCAAAACAAAATATTTGGTAATACTGTATCTGTTTCTATGCCCTGTGGTCGTGATGGCGCAAACCGCATCCACCGATACACTATGCACTCAAGTTTCAGACTCTTCCATCGTCAAACCTGAATTCTGTTATAGACAAATAGCAGACAGCAATTCTGCACGCTACCTAAAAGCAAGCAGTCGCTACGTACGCGTATGGAACCGACTCATGCCTCGTCACGTAAAACTACAGTATGCCGGTGGAACGGGCCTGCTGGCGATAGGACCAGGCTGGCACTATGGACACTATCACGATACATTTGAGACTGACGTGCTGCTAGGTTTTGTACCACGTTTCTCTTCAGACCATGCAAAAATGGTATTTACCTTGAAACAAGTGTTCAAACCCTGGCATGTAAGACTGAATCCATTATTTACTCTATCCCCTCTCAACACCGGTCTGTTCTTTACAACCATATCCGGCAACAGTTTCTGGAAACGACAACCACAAAAATATCCAAAAGGATACTATTGGTTTTCTACAAAAATTCGTTCACACATATTCGTCGGACAAAGTCTGAAACTCAATATTCCTCCACAGAAACGCATGTATCACAAAAGCATAGAATTATATTATGAGCTTAACACTTGTGACCTCTACATTCTAAGTGCTGTCACCAACCGTTATTTAAAGTTGCGTGATATTTTAGGATTAGCCATCGGACTGAAACTGGAGATGTTATAAACCAATTATTATAAGAGACACGAGAGGAAATCATCCTATGTGTTGCTTATATAAGTTTCTCTCATGCCTCTTCATTATCATCAATAAAATAACAAATAACCTCTACGTTCTATCCGTTTGCCGATAAGGCGGCATTCCCTGCTCAATCCAATCCATTACCAGAGCCGGCGCCTGCTGGTGTTGCAGCTGATATTTCATGAAATCCATAAAAGGCGCTACGTGCTCAAAAAACTGATGATAACCAGCACACAAATAATTGTGTCCCCACTGACCATCAACAGAAGCGACAAAACGATTACGCGGACACTCACCATGACAAGCAAATAAATAAGAACAACGACGACACTGATCGGTTAATTTGTCGCGTTTATCTGCTCCAAAGCGTAATAGTTCCGCACTGGACATCATCTCCTGTAACGACTGCTTACGAATATTTCCCAAACGATACTCTGGAAAAACAAAATGGTCACACACGTACAAATCACCATTATGTTCCATAGCTGCAGCATGACCACATGTCTCAGCCAAAGAACAAACAGAAGGCATTACTCCCGCCCAATTGGCTAACGTGGCATCGAAAATCTGTACAAAAAATTCAGCTACATCATGGCGCACCCACTCGTCAAACAAAGAACAAAGGAATTGTCCCCAATCTTCAGGCTTAACTGAAAACTCTGTAACCTCAGCTGTCCCAGTCCCTTCAATCGGCGAAGCCAACATACGCCCATCAGCATGACGCCAATAACGTTCTACAACGGGAGTAAACTGAATATAACGACATCCTATTTCCTTAAAAAAATGATAAAAATCAAGAGGACGTTGTGCGGTAAGATTATTGACAACGGCCATAGCATTCCATTCTACACCATAACGATTCAATAAAGATATACCACGCATGACTTGTTGGAATGAGGGACGTCCAAGACGACTACGCCGATAAGCATTATGCAGTTCCTGCGGACCATCAATTGACACACCCACCAAAAAACGATGGTCTCGAAAAAAACGTGCCCATTCTTCCGTAATCAGTGTACCGTTAGTTTGGAACGCATTATCCACCAATCTACCAGCAGCGTATCGCTGCTGCAGTGATACGGCCTTGTTATAAAACGAAAGCGGACGCATCATTGGTTCACCGCCATGCCATGTAAATAAAACAGGACTGCCAGGAGGATGCATTTCTATATATTCACGAGTAAAGTGTTCAAGCATTTCATCACTCATCACACCCACACCTTGCGTACCCTGCTGACGATACATCTTTGACTTCTCCAAATAATAACAATATTTGCAAGCCAGATTGCACAACGCACCAGCAGGTTTGGTCATTACATACACAGGACGAAAAAATTCGGTTGAAGTATCCATTATATTAGCTATTTGTACGTCGAGATATCAATTTATTTTTAAAAGGCTTCACCAAAGCCAAACACCACCCCACGTGTATGACGGCCAAAACCATAATCCACACGAAGATTCATATTATGTTTAAACTCAAAACGAATGCCAAGACCATAATTGGGAAGAAAACGAGACTGCCCTATCTTCCCCAATGAAGGAAAAACCACGCCTCCACCACCCCAGGCAACCAAGCCCAAACGCTTATATACCCGCTGACGCAACTCAAGCTGAGTAGAGAATTGGCTGCAATCCATGTACTGCCCCTCATAATACCCTCGCATTCGTGACACACCGCTACCCACTTGCTCACGTAAAGGCCATGGGGTATTCTCCGGATTAAGACGACCATACAAATCAAATGCAAACAAGCCTCCCTTCCAAACTTTTTGATAAGCATCGAAAGTAATCGTAGTCTGGAAAAGAGTTTTATTATATGTTCCCAACGCCGAGGGGTAAACCATTTCTTTCAGAATAAAATAAATTCCTTTTTGTGGATTCGGTAGAAAATCGCGGGTGTCATATAACACAGAAACGCCAATTCCTGTAAAATAATATTTGGACCGCTGCCCCTCTAAATAAGATGGTTCAAGCAAATGCTTGCCATTCATATACAGCGCCTCAAGTGAAGCTCCCACGTAAAATTGACTCACTGCTCGCCAGGCATAATCCACATCTACCACCGTAGACTGCCGCGTATACGAAGAAGGTTTATTGTGTGTACAAGCTGCGTAAGAAATGCCCCAGAAATCAAGTGGCTTATTTGCAAATACCGCACGATAAGACAAACGATGACGACGTCCCTTAAAATAATTGTTGCCAGATGCCTGTACGGCATAAAAACCTGTAATGGAGACTTTACCTCCAAAAGAAAAATCAGAAGGAGGCATAATGGAATCGTGACGATCAAGCCGGTAAAGAGCCGAAAAGATTCCGCCAATACCCAATTCAGATTCAATAGAATAGGTAGGAGCCGGTAAAAAGGATATATCCATTTTCTTCTCAAACGAGCGATCCTTATTGCCATAAATCAAGCGGCGCCACCAATTGTCCTTATCCTTTTGGGCGGTTGCGGAATCAGTCTTCATTGGTGCTACAATAGCCTTTACTGAATCAGGAAACTGTACGACTGTACTATCCTGCTGCCAATGCATACTAACAGCTGCAGTTGCCAATAAAGCCCAACATAGCCCACTAATCGGAATACGCCTAAACTGAACTAACCATTTTATCATGCTGCGATCTATTTTCTAATGCAAAAATAATAGGTTTAAACGATTTGTAACCTCCTTGATTTAACAAATACACTTCACCTCATTGCTTAATTAATAAAAACGAGGTCATCAACAGAGCATCACTTATATTAATCCCCATTCCCTCTCAATATAATACATCTCTTGAATTTCGCAGTTTCTAATCTATAAAAACTCTTCATCATAAACAAAAAAAGCCGTTTCCAAAGTTTTGGAAACGGCTTCCATTCAACTATTGTTTATTACTACTAATTAAAGTACATCCTTTTCAATGTCTTTGAAATATTTGTATGTGCCATGCTTGATTTCCTCGCAAGCTGCTTCATCACATACGATAATTCCATGCTGGTGCATCTGAAGAGCTGAAATTGTCCACTGCTGGGTAACAGGTCCTTCAACAGCAGCCTGCAAAGCTCGTGCTTTGTTGTGACCGTTACAAAGAATGAGGACTTCCTTAGCGGACATTACGGTACCCACTCCTACTGTAAGAGCATGAGCTGGAACATCTTCAGGTTTACCACCAAAGAAACGAGAATTAGCAACGCGAGTATCTGTTGTTAATGTTTTCATTCTAGTACGACTTGTCAAAGATGAACCCGGTTCATTAAAAGCGATGTGACCATCAGGACCGATACCACCGATAAACAAATCTATACCACCTGCTTCCTGAATCATCTGCTCGTAATGCGCGCACTCAGCTTCCAGATCTTTAGCATTTCCGTTCAGAATATGAATGTTCTCTTTCGGGCAATCAATATGATCAAATAAATTTTTAGCCATAAAAGAATGATAGCTTTCGGGATGGCTTTCGGGCAAATTTACATATTCGTCCATGTTGAAGGTAAGTACATGTTTGAAGCTTACACGTCCTTCCTTATTAGCTTTCACCAAAGCCTGATACATTCCTATAGGAGAAGAACCGGTAGGCAAGCCTAAGACAAAAGGCTTTTCTGCTGTAGGATTTGCCGCATTAATTTTTTCTACGACATAATTGGCTGCCCACTGGGAAAGTTTTTCATAATCAGGTTCAATAATTACTCTCATAATTTAATATTTCTAGATTTTTTATATAAATATAGATGTAAAATTCCTATATCGCAAAGTTAACGATTTAAGTGCAGGCAACCAAACTTTTCCAAAATAATTCTATAACTTCAGACACTGTCAAAGTACGTTTACCGTTATTTTTCGCAAGAACGACAAATCTACCCTATCACTTAAGTTCGTTCCATTAATAAAATTCCCCCAACATACAGATAGTTGTATTAGTGCAGAAATAAAACTTAACGTCCCATGCACTAAGATAGAAAAAACTTTAAAATGTTTTGAGCTAGAGCTGAAATATCGTAAATTTGTAGCGATTACAAATAATTTATTTTTATATGAAAAGCCCAACAACAAAAATAGTCTGCCTATTACCTTTTATTCCATTAACCATGCAAGCTGCCTCTAAGCCCAACATCTTATTTATATTGTGTGATGATATGGGATATGGTGATTTAGCATGTTATGGACAACGCTATATTTCGACTCCTAATATAGACCGACTTGCCCAAGAAGGCATGCGTTTCACACAAGCTTACGCAGGAAGTCCTGTATCTGCCCCATCGCGCGCATCATTAATGACAGGACAACATACAGGCCACACAGAAGTAAGAGGAAATCGTGAATATTGGAGCGGACAAGTGCTATATGGCAAAAATATAGAATATGCGGTAGCTGGGCAACAACCTTATGCCCCTGATCATATCATTCTACCCGAAATTCTCAAAGCCAATGGATATACTACCGGTATGTTCGGAAAATGGGCTGGCGGATATGAAGGCTCTGTATCTACCCCAGATAAGCGTGGAATAGATGAATATTTTGGTTATATATGCCAATATCAAGCTCACTTGTATTACCCCAACTTTTTAAATGAATATAGCCGTAGCAACGGAGACACTGCTGTAAGACGAGTTGTATTGGATCAGAACATAGAACACGCCATGTACGGTGATGACTATAAAAACAGGAAACAATATTCGGCAGATCTGATACATCAAAAAGCCATGAAATGGCTTGACGAACAACGCGAAGGTCGTCCGTTCTTTGGTTTACTGACTTACACGTTGCCCCACGCCGAATTGGTACAGCCAGATGACTCTATATTAGAGAGTTATATCAAAAAATTCAAGAATGACAAAAACTTTGCCGGGAGCGAAGGTTCCAGATATAATCCGACTCTACACGTACATGCTCAATTTGCAGCAATGATTACCCGTCTGGATATCTATGTCGGACAACTGATGGATAAACTTAAAGAAAAAGGACTGGACAAAAATACCATTGTAATATTTGCATCAGACAATGGACCACATGAGGAAGGTGGAGCAGACCCTCACTTCTTTGGCCGTGACGGAAAACTTAGAGGTTTAAAACGTCAATGCTACGAAGGCGGCATCCGTATTCCATTCATTGTTCGTTGGCCAGATGTGATCAAAGCAGGAACCGTTAATGACCATCAATTAGCATTTTATGATATCATGCCAACATTTTGTGATATCTTAGGAATTAAGAACTACACAAAAAAATATACTAACGAGAAAAAAGATCAAGAAGCAAAACCTGACTATTTTGATGGAATTTCATTCTATCCGACTTTGCGTGGCAAGCGTCAGAAAAAACATGACTATCTATATTGGGAATTTTCCGAAACTAATCAGATTGCAGTACGAAAAGGCGATTGGAAATTACTCGTAAAGAACGGAAAGCCAATGCTTTTTGATTTAAAGAACGACTTACATGAAGATCACGATGTTGCTATAAAAAATCCGGAAATTGTTAAGGAACTTATTGATATTGTTAAACAAGAACACATAGAAAGCCCCTATTACAAAGTGACACTTCCCCAATAAAAACTCTTTAAATAAAATTTTTAGGTATGAAAAAAACTACATTTTTTTCGTCTGCGGTTTTGCTTGCCCTTTTACCAGGAACAGCATTATCCTCAATGGCACAAGATCAACAAGTGACACTAAGGACGACAAAAGCTATTGGGTCAGAAATGACTTTTAAAGTCAATGACCCCAACGTTACAGTAGACTGGGGAGATGGCGTTTTAGTTAAAGCCAAATCCACAGAAATTACAGGAATCGTAAAAGGTGAAAACATTATTGTTTATGGTAATAATACTTGGGACATGATTGATTGCTCAAATTGTGAACTAAGTGTACTTTCAATTACGATGGCTCCAAACATGCACACACTAATTTGTCGCAATAACAGTCTTGAAAACATCAGTCTGATTAAGAGTGAAAATCTGCGCGACCTGGATTGTTCACACAACGAACTCAAATCTTTATCACTGTTAACCTGCACTAGTCTGGAACGTTTAAACGCTAGCAACAACAAACTAAGTGGTTCATTGAGCATGGGGGCACTTGAAAACCTTCAATATGTTAATGTAGCCAATAACGCCCTCACCTCAATCTCGCTTTCTGGTAGCGAAAATCTGGATATGTTAGATTGCAGCAACAACCAAATCAGCAGTTTGGATATGGGTAAAGCAACTAATATTAGTAGCTTGATTTGCACCAATAACAAAATCACTTCTATAAGATTCAATACAACAAATGGAGCACCAGCCTTGGTAGACCTTATTTGTGATAATAATAAGTTAACGACATTGGATCTACAGAAATCCTCAACTGTATCTAATATCAGTTGTACAAACAACCAATTGTCACAAATAACATTGGCTCCCAAACCTGATGAAAAGCCTTATTCATATCTGTGCTTTAACAATAATTTGTCACTCAAGTCTTTCTCGACAAAAAATGGACCTACAGGCGACAATCTCCAGTTTATGCCACAGAACGAATATGACATCTCAAACTATACACTCCACGACTCCAATGCAGGAGATTATGTACTTTCTCAAAACGCTGCAGGAGGTGCAACAACCATGGCCATGGCAGAAGAGCGTAAAGATGCAGATGGCAGCTTCTATAACAAAATATCATTTTATTCTGTAGAAAACGGAGAATCAAAAGAATTGGTAAAAGGCACAGACTATAAAGAATCCGGAAATGGCAACTACACCTTCCTAAAAGAATTTACTCATGTATATGGTAAAATTACGAATTCTAGTGTAAGCAGTGTTTATGTACAAACAACACCGTTTACGGTCGTAAAGGAAATGATTACAGGTATTACCAATATTGACTCTAATAACGGTCTTGTTGTTAACACTGCCGATGGTTGCATTATCATCAGTAGCACAAAAGCAACTCCTGTCAAAATTTATTCCGTTGACGGCCGTATCGTATGGAATGGCATAGCCACCTCTACCCCACAATCTATCAGCTTAAACAAGGGCGTATATATTGTAGGTAAGCAAAAGGTTTCTTTATAAAAATGTGGGTCACCTATTAAAAAGAAAGCCTTGGTATAATCAGAAAAAGAATATAATTAAAATGAAAAATAAAAATTTTCTTCTAACAACCTGCATTGGACTTACTTCCATGTTGTCCTATGCCCCCATAATGGCCCAATCATTGCCCACGACTAATGTGCAAATGATTGTTACACCGCATAATCAAACCATTGATTATCGTGACCGTACTCTCTGCTTTGACATTCCTGCCAATGTTGAGTATAAAACAACATCAGACGCATCTTGGCTTACCGTACGTCAAGGCAGTGATGGTACTATTTACATTCATGCCGACATGAATGACAACTACGCGAACCGTGTAGCTAATATAACCTTTACATCAGCCAAAGATGCTAATCTGAAAAAGACACTAACCATCACTCAGGGTTCATGTAATGCTGCCGAATTACTGTCAGACAAGTCTCGTATTTATCCAGTATCTGCAACCGACAATACTCACCAAAGCGGCGAAGATATTACCAAAACATATGATGATAACACCAGTACTCTATTCCATACACAATATTCTCCGTCTGTATTTAAGGTTAGTGAAACAAATCCCGCCATTCTAACTTATAACTTTGAAGAAGTCAATTCCATTTCCTCTATTACTTACGTGCCACGTGCAGATGGAACAAATGGAAACTTCGGCAAGGTAAAAGTTTCTTACAAATTACAAGGTGATACAGATTACAAAGAATTGGGCGAATACGACTTCGCATTTAAGAGCTCGAGTTCTACTATTCATTTGGAAAACAATCCGCTTATTAATCCTGCCTCAATTCGATTTGAAGTACAAAGTGGTTCAGGTAACTATGCAAGTTGCGCAGAAATGGAATTCCGGGACAACTCACAGTCCTTGGAATCACAATTCAACATGTTTGCAGATGATATTTGCAGTGAATTGAAACCAGATGTCAACCAAGCTGCGATTGACACCATTACGAACCCGTTCATCAAGATGTTAGCCCAAAACATCTTTAATAACAAGTATGACAAGAATTATCGTGTAGCACAATACCCCTGCCACTTGTCACCGACGACCCAATCTGAAAACTGGGGGGCTCCCGGCAAACTATATGACCAGATAGCAGGTGTTACCGGTATCAATTTCAAGAGCCATAGTACACAAGCTGTAGCCGTAAGCGGCATTCCTGATGACATGGATGTACAACTGAAGGTCGTAGCATGGTATGTAGGTAGAGTTGGATCTAACTTTGACGGAGGTGATCCTCACACTACTACTTATACATTAAGAAATGGCATTAACATTTTGAAATATGACTACGACTACGATGGTTTGGCCTATATTTCTTATTACTCGACAGATGATCCCAACAACCATCCAAATATCAAAGTTCATTTCTTGAACGGACAAATCAACGGTTACCTGTCAGCAGACAAGACCAACGAAGAAATGCACGAACTTTGCCAGAACGCACCTAATATTTGCATGGATCTTCTTGGATCCAAAGTACATTCCGTCTGGACTACCAGAGGGGTTGAAGGTATTAATTCGAAGGGACTCGCAGGAGCTTGCAAAGCCAGTGATGGAACTTCTTTAGGATACATCCAATACATCAATCTGCTTGATTCTCTCGTAGCATTGGAACACCGCTTGTTGGGACTTGAAAAATACAACCGCCTCCCAGACAACCGTACCATGGCCTACGTGAACTTCACCTACTACATGTTCCAAGGTTCATTTGGCGTATCATTCCATGTAGATCAAGAAAATCGTGTTCTCAATTGCAACACTCTGATGTACAATGACGATGACGCAATTTGGGGATTGAGCCATGAATGGGGACACCAGCATCAGATGACGCCGTACTTCTGCTGGTCGGGACAAGGCGAATGCACCAACAACATGAACTCTTGCTACAACGTTCTGCACATGGGCTATAAAACAAATCATGCCACACGTATTTCAGACCAATGGACAAACGCCTATAACCGTTTCATCGCGCATAGCAATGTAAGCGACGTTGGCAAAGAAGCCGCCACCCGAAAGAGAGCATACGACAACATCGGCCGCTTCTCTTGGTCAACTGAAATTCAAGATTCCGTTCGTAGCCAATATAATCGCTACAAAGATGAAAACGGGGTTTACCTCATGCCCGATGTTCGCGTAAATCCTGAGTTTGGAGAATCAGTAAATGAGGTTTATGTAGAAGAGCAAACAGCTCCTTTCTTCATGTTGTACTGCTACTTCTCTAACCCTAAAAACGAAGGAGGAAAGACTGTAGACTTCCAACAAGACATGTATGAGAGTCTGCGTCAGATTGCCTATGAAAACGGCTCAACCATTGAACCTGATTATGAAAACGGTGTAGCCACCAAGAAAACTACAGTTGATAAATACGAACTATTGGCTATGGCACAAAATGGTAACGTAAATAATGCTTACCAGACTTTCCGTGCTAAATATCCTAACTCTGTTTGGGTAACACATAATTACATCAGTTCTGGTATGACTTACACTCAAAATAGTGTTCCGTTCATTTTCAACTACATCCGTAAGGCCTCTAAGATCTGCGGTTACAACCTATTTGATTATTTCGACAAATTCGGTTTCCTCAGAACAATTGTACTGACAATCGACGATTACGGCAATAAGGATTACGCTATGACAAAACTGATGAAAGACGAATTTAAACAGGATATGGAAGCACTCGGTCTGAAACCGATGACAGACGAAATGATTGAGAAAATTTCTCACGCTACCATCCCTGAATATGACACGCCAAACATCCCCAACACTCCGACTCCAAAGCAGTAAAAAGGGACTAACATTAATGAGGTGAGCACTTATGCTCACCTCATTTTTTATTAAAAGGAAAACTAACCCATAAACACTTTTCTTTCAATAAAAGATCTAGAACTACATCAAATAAAAAATGGCAAACTAACACACGATAGGGAACGTGGTTAGTCTGCCGTTTTTATTTAAACTTATTACCTACAAACTTTTCCCAATAGCTATTGGTTAGCTTGAATAAAAAGTGACAGAAGCTCCTCCACGTCGACATGAAACGACTGCCACTCCAACTTTACCGGCCATACGTTTCTCGTAGCATAAAACAACCTATTCAAAAGGCAATGAGCTGTCTTATCGGACCGCTATAACAGACTGGCGATCCAATGACAATACCATCAAACTCATCTAACCGATTCTGTATATCCTATACCACATCATTATGAAAACAGGTCCCAGTCTTTAAACAGTTTCCACACGCGATACACCCTGCTATAAGCTGTTTTCCAAAATAAAGCCATTCAATAGCAATTCCATTAGATTGCAACATATCCTCCACCTCATGCAAAGCGGTATAAGTACATCTCACCTGGTGAGGACTTCCATTAATTAGTAAAACTTTCATTTCGTATTTAGAATCTATGAGTGAGTGCAGCAGCCTGCTGACATCCGTTGGTTTTACTGATTTCACCTTCTTCCAAAACGCCAGGGATAAGGACTTCACCCACAAAATCCCACTTCATCAAAGCTGCAGATCTCTTCAAAGGCTTACATACGCCATCAAATACCGTCATGCCCTGCTCCTCGCAACAGGATATCAGTCCCCATTTCTTTCTTGTAATATCTTTTCCTCCCACGACAAGCGAGGACAAACAATCTACGACGTCCTTCGACTATGCCGGAATAGAACGCCAATAAACAGGAATGGTAAAGACAATAGCATCAGGCTCAATAATGGAAGGCTATTGCATCAAAATTCTGATTGAAAGAGCAGGCTTTTCCCGTCTTATAACAGGTCATGCAAACATGACAACCACTTACATGCATAAATGCCGCATCAAAACGCTTAATAATATGACCACACTTTTCTGCTTCTTGACAAAAAGCCTCTGTCATGGTCAAGTCATTACCATGCTTACGCGAACTTCACGTCTTTACTGTATTTTTTCTGTATGGCATTTGAATTCTGAATGTAAGCCTTGGCTACAACTTCCATTTCCCATTCATTTTCATAAGTAAAATCAATATGGACACCCTAATTTTCCTCCAGCACACGGACGATGGCCTGTGTTTCTTCCACATCAATCACATCTACACGTGCCTTAAGCCGTCAGGACCAACCTGATCCACGTTGTAATAGAACTGCTCGATATTCCCATGTTCCAACCGTCCGTCCAGGTAACCAAACAACACCGCTTCATCAATAGACAAATCTTTGGCATAAGCACTATTACCTTCAGCTACACTCTTGACAAATTTCATGACGACCTCTTCTACAACTTTGCATTCTTCAATATTTGCTCTCATAATAATAAGATTTAAATAATATGGTTATAACTAACTTCTGCCACAAAGATAGATAGTACGAAAGAAAAATCGCCGTAAATCTGGACTGTCCCTTGCGACTCACCCTCAGCCTAATTGGATTAAAATGAAAATCATGCATACTTAACGAACTGCGCTACAAACCACTCCGGCCCAGCAAACTGCACAAATTGTTTCCGGAAGCTACGCCACACGTCCTGGATCTTCAGCTGAAAGACCTGGTAACAGACGGTTTAGTATCCAAAACCATCTATCCGGAATTGCCACCACGCTCTGAATATGCCATCACGCCTTTAGGCAAAGCGCTGCTTCCCATTATTGATGCCATGATTGAATGGGGAAATAAAAATACCGATCTATTTGAAAGGAAGTATGGAAAAGATTCATAGAAAAACTTCATAAACGTATGAAGTAAAGAATCGCTCCATGGGCCGTACACCTTACTACATACTTAACAAGGCGGCACCTCAGAAAAACTAGGTGCCTTGGAAAAATTTTAAGGTCCATTGCTTTTTGTTTTGCAAGGGACCTAGTTTTTAGCGCCATAATTACAAGACAAGTCTGATGCGAATATTGTTCCCCTGAAAGGAATGAATCGTGCACAAAAAAATCCCCCGACAGTTGGACAAAGCCACCATCGGGGGAAAACATTCAATGATATGATTGAATCCTATTAGCCTATTTCTTTTTTGCCTTCTCCTTAGGATCAGACAGTTCAACCGTGAAGCTCTTGTTCAAGCCACTCTGGGTCTTGGCACGAATCCACAACACACGGTCGTTGCTCATATTGGCATCCTTCACAGCCGCCTCAAAATCTTCTTGTGAACGCATTTGCTTATCATTTACCTGCATGATAATAATACCCTTGCTGATGCCGGCATCTTGCATTTTTCCACTACGTATAGCGGTTACAACCAAACCATAATCCAGACTCAATTGTTGCTTTTCCTCTGTGTTCAACGGACGCAAAGCTACGCCCAGATCAGCGATATCCACATTTTCCAGAGCAGAAGTAGTACCCTGAGCATTTTTCAACGTCACAGTCTTGTCGTGCTTATTCTTATCGCGAATATAGGTAATCGTAATCTTATCACCCGGGTTGTGATTAACCATCAACTCCTGCAGCTGCGACATCTTTTCAATCTTCTGTCCGTCTACGGCTACGATGACATCACCCGTTTCCAATCCTGCATCTGCAGCAGCTCCATCAGAACTTACCTCACTAACGTAAACGCCCGTCACGGTACCCAAATCTACTTGTTTGCCTTTGGCCTTCTGTGCATCGATGTAGATGTCTACATCCTGCCCCATAACGCCCAATAAGGCACGCTGTACGGTTCCGAATTTCTTTAAATCAGAAACGACCTTGTTCATAATACCCGTAGGAATGGCAAAGCCGTAACCTGAATAGGACCCCGTCTGAGAATAGATCATGGCATTAATACCCACGAGTTCGCCCTGAGCATTAACCAGCGCGCCACCAGAATTACCAGGATTAATGGCAGCATCAGTTTGAATAAACGATTCAATGCCTCCACCACCTGCACCTAAATTACGTGCCTTGGCACTAACGATACCAGCCGTTACCGTAGAAGTCAGGTTAAATGGATTGCCTACAGCCAATACCCACTCACCCACTTTCAGATTATCTGAATCACCAATCTTAATAGCCGACAAATTTTTGGCCTCAATCTTAATCAAGGCAAGGTCTGTAGTAGGATCTGTACCTATAATGCGTGCCTTAAATTCTCGGTTATCATTCAATTTGACATCCAGTTGGTCGGCACCATTTACTACGTGGTTGTTGGTTACGATATAACCGTCATCCGACAAAATGACGCCTGAGCCTGAAGATACACGCGGCTGAGTCTTATATTGTGGCTGCTGACTACGTGAATCAGGCATGCCAAAAAAGTCGCCGAAAAAATCGTCAAAAGGATTAAATCCCCGCTGAATGGTCTGGACTTTTTCATTCTGAACAACCTTAATATAGACTACAGAATTCACACTCTTTTCTGCAGCCATGGTCAGATCCACAGGTTGGCTTACCACAGATGCAGCCACACACTCAGGTGTAGCTACCACGCCAAGACAAAGCGCCAACACTAAAGTACTAATGACTTGCTTATTCATCTTTTTGTATTTTATTTTTAGTTTAAATTTTTCTCTTTCCTATCTGCCCGCAAATGTAATACGGAACCGGCTTTTTACAAAAAGACAACTATGTAAAAAAACTTGCTTCAAGTTATTTTTAGTAAAGATGGCCTAGAGATTAACAGCAATTTATACTAAACGGGGAATTTTGCAAGCCCCATTCAGCCAAATAGTTTTACGCACGCATTCCAGCCCCCCCCCAACACTTCACGAGACAAAGAAAAAGGGCATGTCCGTGTTAGTCAGCATGCCCTTCCATTTCAACATATATTTTATAGCTAGAATTAACGAATTATTCTTTAAGCGTAATCATTACTTACCGACGTCCATTAACCACTTGCCGTCAGTTTTCACCATTTTCTGTTCTTCTGTTTCTTCCTTACCATTACCATAAGTCAGCTTCAACTTGACCACAGCTGTATTGCCGTCAGAAGCAATCTCCTCCGACAAAATCTCTATGTTCTTAATGCCACCCTTGCGTTCAATGTCCTTTGCTCCTTTTTTCATCAAAGCGACATAACTGTCACGAACGCTCTGCAGCTGATCAGGCTCAACATTGACGAGAGCTATACCATCAACACATTTTTTATAGTCTCCTTCCTGCATAGCCTCTACATACTCTTTCAATGCACTTCCGGGACCACCGCCTGAACAAGCTGTAAAGGCAAACAGAGTTACAACCATTGCCAATAAATAAAATAGTTTTTTCATGGTTCATTAATTTTTAGGTTAATAAATAGGTTTATCTCGAAAAATAATAAATAGTATTTAGCTTACGATTGGCCATTAAATCTGAGGGTAACAAGTAACGTCCGCGCATACCGGGCACATTAACGGTACTGAGTCTACCCTCTGCCAAATCCACTCCCACTTTGCGATAAACGAATTCTACCAATTCCGTACAATACATAGCCGAAGTATCCAACAAATCGTACTGATGGTCAAACAAAACATGACGGCTTGCCATAGAATAAGCCATCTGGGCAGCCTCACGAGCCGCACTTTCACTACAAGACATGCGCATCACCGTGCCTTGTACGGCCCGACCTATCTCAAAAAAGCGAGCTATGGAATCCACTTTAATACGGTCAACATCACCCGCAAAATCCGGCTCATCAGGAACGGCATGAATAACAAACCAACTGCCATCTATTTGCTTGAGAATGCCTACATGAGAATAAATGCCTTTACCATCTGCCACAAGTACGGCACGACTCATCAAACCGACTCCCCGCCGAAAGGCCAAATCACCATCTTTCAACAATTCCAATGGCAAAGGTTCGATAACTGTCTGAGTTTCTTCTTTACACGACTGAAACACGCACACGACCCACACTTGTAATATGATGTAAGACAAATACCTCATCGGTTACAAATATAATTACTTCAATGCGTTACACAAAACATTTTTGCTAAAAATGGATCTGTATCTCCCAACCAACGCTCCATTTCTTCACCAAACATCCCCACAAAATAAGAGCCGCCCTGCAATAAAACAAGACGGCTCTGCCTTATAAATATTAAGGATAAAGCTATAAATTAAAATGCAATAATTCTAAACGACGCTTCCGCTTTTCAACATATCAAAAGTTGAACGCCTCGGTTTCTTCGTTACCTCCAAAGTATACGATTTAACTTTCACGTTCTTTTGAAACGTCTGAACCTGACGTTTTCCGAAGAACTGACTGAAAAGGTCATCATCTGAAGTATTATCGTAATAGAAAGATACCACAAATTCCAAATCGGGCAACTGGCACTTCCCTACTTCTGTAACAGCCACCATATATTGGGCCACTACAGCAGTGTAATATATCTTATTGTCCCGGCGAACCCGATAAGTTCCATAATCATTTCCACGCCCTATAGGACGCATGGTTCCGTTTTTAATTTTTAAATTCTTGGCATCTGGCCACGTAACTTTACTAAATGGTACATCAGAAAACAATTGATAAGAAACCACGCAACTATCACCCACATACAAGGCTTTTCGTCCCATACTGACTTCCATCCAACAATTTACGTCCGGTGCTCCTTTTGCAGCAACCGTCGAAAAGCAACAGAATACAAAGCATAAAATACTAATATACCATCTGACCGACCTTGCCATATTCTGAGAATTTATTTTCATTCCGTAATATTACTTCTTGATCAAATGTTCGCATTCCTCTAGCCAGGCCTCAGAAGTGGCGTCTGACGGCATTCGCCAATCGCCGCGAGGACTTAAAGAACAACTACCCACCTTAGGCCCATCTGGCAAACAACTACGTTTGAATTGCTGTGCAAAGAAACGGCGACAGAATGTGGTAAGCCATTTCTGGATAGTTTCATCATCATAAACACGCGTACGCTTGTCATGGCCATCAAAAGCTTTTTGGGCCAAATAGAATATCTTTGTGGGACGAAAACCGAAACGCAGGAAATAATACAAGAAGAAATCGTGCAACTCATATGGTCCAACTAAATCCTCCGTAATTTGAGAAATGTTTCCATTCTCATCGGCAGGAATCAATTCCGGACTAATAGGAGTATCAATCACATCCAACAAAATGGCACGACTCATATCGTCAGTTTTATGTAAAGCTACCCACTGGACCAAATAGCGCACCAACGTTTTAGGAACGGATACATTGACTGCATACATACTCATGTGGTCCCCATTATAGGTAGCCCATCCTAATGCAAGCTCACTTAAATCGCCGGTACCGACCACAAAACCTCCCATCTGATTGGCAGCATCCATAAGAATTTGCGTACGCTCACGTGCCTGACCATTTTCATAAGTTACATCATGATCCGATAAACTCTGATCCAAATCATGGAAATGCTGAATGCAGGCTTCACGGATACTAATTTCGCGGATACTGATGCCTAAGCTCTTCATCAAATTGACCGCATTGGAATACGTACGGCCAGTAGTACCAAACCCTGGCATCGTAATACCCACAATACCCTTACGGTTTAGTTTCAACAAATCAAAAGCTTCTACACAAACCAACAGCGCCAAAGTTGAGTCCAAGCCACCACTTACGCCCACAACCACAGTCTGTGCTTTAGTATGCACAATACGTTGAGCCAAGCCCTGCGCCTGCAAATGCAAGATTTCCTCACATCGGAGATCGAGCTCCTCACCTGTAGGGATAAAAGGCAACGGATCAACTACACGAGTCAGGCTAAAACATTCCTCGGGAATGATAACCGGATCCATTTCAATCGACACATAATTATTGACGTCATCGAAAAGTGCCCGCCCTGATGAGAAAGTTGTATTGATTCGGCGCTCCATTCGCAACCTCTCCACATCAATTTCATTGATCAGCATCTGGTCTCCCATTTGGAAGCGCTTCAGTGAAGAAAGTATATGGCCGTTCTCAGCAATATATGCACGACCGGCAAAGACTAAATCCTGCGTACTCTCACCAAAGCCACAACCGGCATAAATATAACCAGCTAATGCCCGAGCGCTCTGTCCCTCTACCAACTTCCGCACATAACTGCTCTTACCAACGATGTCATTACTAGCGCTCAAATTAAATATGATTTCAGCTCCGGCCAAAGCCAATTTACTGGAAGGCGGAACTACACTCCATAAATCCTCACAGATTTCGACACCGAATGTAAAATGTGTTGCCTCAAACAATAGGTGAGTACCCAACAACACGTTTTGACCACAAAACTTCAGATGGGCATTTTCAAGAGGTGCTCCGGAAGCGAACCACCGACGCTCATAAAATTCATTATAATTGGGTAAATAAGTTTTGGGAACCACACCCAAAATTTTGCCTTTATGGATGACAACTGCTACATTCAAGAGCATTCCCCTAAAACTTAAAGGAGCGCCTACAATAGCTATAATATTTAATGTACGGCAACATTCTACAACTCTAAGTAATGAGGTCTCTGCCTCTTCTAAGAGTAATTGCTGATGAAACAGATCCTGACAAGTATAAGAAGTTACAGACAGCTCGGGAAAACATATCACTTCAACTCCCAAATTCTCAGCCTGCTTAATCAGATCTTCTATCCGATCTGTATTGTAACTACAATCTGCAACTTTTACACGCGGCACTGCGGCGGCCACTTTTACGAAACCGTATTTCATAATTGGGATTTGTATTATTTTTCAGTTGCCTACAAAGATACAAAAAAAACGATATATGCAAAGGAATAACCTCACCCCGCAGATATCAGACAAGAATGACAAGACAAATCCCCCGTAATGCAAATGCAAACACTACACCGTCCCTATCGTGCAGGCACAAAAGACTCATAAGTACCATCGTCGTAGAACACTCTAATCTCTTTTATGCGACGTGGCCTATTGTCAATTATTTTCACATTATTGGAAGACATATTAATTTCGGATATTTGAGCAGGATTCCTTCTTTTTGATATCACTGACTCTGATGATGCCCCCATAGTATTTTCTCCTTGAATAGAAGAAAACAAATTGCCAGAATTCGAAAGATGAGTTACTGCTGCTCCTACCGAATTAACTCCTGCATAAGAATCGTCTTCGACAGAAGGCAGCCCCATACCGTCTACTGTATCGGAAAATTCGCCTTCTCCCTTTTTTGATCCACTTCCATCCACATACATATCGCCTTCACCAAAAAGCAACCAACTTATATTAATATTAGGAAACGCTCTATGTATAGCTTGCACATGATTATTTGTCGGCCGCGTTTTTCCTTTAAATATATTAGAGAGTGTAGCAGGCGATAGTCCTAACTTCTGAGCGAACTCCTGTTGAGACATTCGTTCAAGCTCCATTATTGTTCTAATTCTATTTTCCATATTATAACGATTTTTCTAGATTGGCTAAAATTCCATCTAAAAACCCCTCTGATCACTTTTTTACAAAGATAAAAAATAAAATTTACTCATCAAAATATATAAACAGGAAATTCATAATTTGAAATTTACACAAATAAAATAAATTGATTTACTATAATAAATT
>ENA-UONW01000224-UONW01000224.1-human-gut-metagenome-genome-assembly--contig:-CS52-NODE-224-length-90317-cov-26.650506_pt1 | contig 90317 bp, 79 predicted proteins | sample MGYA00242463_ERZ724010 | MGnify/ENA metagenome assembly ERZ724010 | reverse complement strand
TTATTATACCATATTTTTTGCTTTTCGGGTACATTTAATCAGCGTTTCCTTAGCTGCCGTTTTCTTGTTGACCTTTTTGTATTCCTCTACTATAAGGAAAAAATTGCTGGCAGCGTTATTGACTTATATTTTAATGGCTTGCACAGAAATGCTCGTTGTTACATTAACAGGATATATTCATTTCCCTATTACTGAAAGAAATAATTACGATTCTGTATTTGGAATAGTTGCCGTAAATGTTTTATTATTTGCAGTTTCAATGGCTGTTAATGGAGCCAGGAACATAAAAAAGGGAACAGCATTCCCAATATTATATTGGTTAACTTTGATGGTTGTTCCTTTAGCGTCATTGGTTATTCTTGCAATTTTATTTCAATCAAAAGATCTTGGTTCAGTTCCAATATCAATTTCTATTGGGGGAGTACTGCTTATTAATTTTACTGTATTCTTTTTATATGATAGTCTTGCAAAGCTATATCTGGAAAAACAAACACAAGATTTTATTGAACAACAGAACAGGTATTATGAGAATGAATTAAAAATAATAAACGCCTCTCTTGAAGCATCAAGTATTTTAAGACATGATATGAAGAATCACTTACATGCCATCTTTACAGACATTAATAATGGCAATATAATAGAAGCACAGCAGCATATTTCCGATATAGTTGACGTTTATAATGCTGGAACAGAAATTATACATACCGGGTATCCTTCAATTGATAGCATTGTCAACTTCAAACTGCAAACCGCAAAACAGGAGGGGATAAAGGTCAATATTAGTTCATCGATTCCACCTGATTTGAATTTTTCGTCATTTGATTCGACTGTGATTTTGGGAAATCTTTTGGACAATGCACTTCGGGCAGTTCCTTCTGTTTCGGAAGATGGATTTATTGATTTAACCCTGCATTATTCGAGAGGTATGCTGATAATAAAAGTATCTAATCCTTTTAACAATGAGGTGAATATAGTTGACGGCAGGGTGATAACTTCTAAAGCAGACAAGAAAAATCACGGGTTCGGATTAAGGAGCGTTAAAGAGGTCGTTGAGAAGTACAATGGCAACGTTGAAATCACAACAGACAATAATGTTTTTGTGGTAACAGCAATTTTGTATGTTGAATAAAACTTGTAACCAGACTCTTGGAGTTTTCTAAGAGCCTGGTTTTTACATTTCACGTACGATTTATATACAATTCGCGAATGCCTACTTGAAATTTTGACATTTTCCATGTAAGATATTTGTAAAAGGCGGATTCTATTATCTGTCAAAATAGAAAGGAAGGTATTTCAAGTATGAAAAATCACATTAAGGGTAACGGGTTCAAGAAAGCGGTTGCTGCTGTTGCAAAGATGGCAACAAGTGTTAATGTTAATTCGACCTGCGCTTTTGTTGTTCATCAGCCGAAGCTGCCCGGGAATGCAAAGAAGCTGCGTAAATTCTGAGCATGGGGCTACTTGCGAAGCTTTCACACAAGATTGGTAATGATCTGGTGAAAAGCAAAGTAGTTGAGGCGGAAGACGCGGAAATCTACATATACGGTATAAATCAAATACTGACATCTGTGCTCAATGTGTCTTCCGCTTTGATTATCGGGTTGATTTTCGATGTATTTACTGAGGTTGCAGTATTTATGGCGGCATATATTCCGCTGAGATCGTTTGCAGGCGGATATCATGCCAAGACACCTTTAAGGTGTTATGTTTTTTCGGTGATAATGCTGATCGTTGTTTCAATCGGTTTGAAATATCTACATATAGCTGATTTGGTATACTATGCCGTTTTGGTTGCGGCAACACTTGTTGTGCTTGTACTATCTCCCGTTGAGGATATGAACAAACCGTTGGACGAAATTGAGCACAAGATTTACAAAAAGCGGGCGATATTTATTGCGGCAATGGAAATTCTGATCGGACTTGCTTTTAAACTGGCGGGATTAAACGATCTGTTTGTTGCTGTGGTATTCTCGTTTGCCACTTTGTGTTTTATGCTTGTTGCCGGAAAAGTTAAGAACTTTCGGTTGGCGGCAGATTTCCCGCGCAATGATTAATCAACATAGTGAATCGCTGCTGATATTTTTTAAAGAAGGTAGTAGATACGATTTAATAGATAGTTGTCAAAGCATTAGATGCTTTAGAGCTGGGTATTACCGAACTTTGCAGAAACCTTGACAATTTAAATTTAATGTGATATCATTTGGGAAGACTGCATTAGTCAAACAAAACAAAGGTGAAACTTTAAATCAAAAAGTGTTTATTCGCCATTTGGCGGGAAAGGGAATATTATGGCTTTTATAAAAGAAGTTATTAAAACTGATGAGCAAAAAAAGTTTTTTGAATCATTTGGGTTTCGTGATTGTCAAGGAGAAAAATTAAATGTCGGAAGGTGGTATGTTGACAATACCAATAAGTTTTATTTTGTTTCTATGGGTGGAGGAAGTTTTGAGATACCATATACGTATGGCTTAATGACCCCTCAAGGATTAATTGTAATTGAACGACATACACCAAATAAATTCATAAGGTCTGATAAAAATGAAAACGTCTTTTTTGTTCATTGGAACATAGATAGGATTTTATATCCACCAAATATGCAATATACTTGTGAGGAAATCACTGCACTTGTGACAGAGGCTATTGCATGTTCCGAAAGCGAAGATAGTTCAGAAACAAAAAAGTACATTGCTGTAATCGATAGCATTGCTACTCCACAAATTTTTACAGAATGGGAGGAAAAACACTATGATATTAACAATTGACGATGTTATTGGCGTTGTTAATAATTGGAAATCAAATAACAATATTGTTGGTGATTTAAATTTTTCTCAACTCTCTAAATTTACAAGCGATATTCGATCAGCAATTGATCAAATGGATTTTGCAATTGCAAATGATTCAAGTGTTGTTTTGTATTCTGGTAAATCAGGGAGTGTCCCAGCTTGGAAAGTAGTTGATTCTGCTACCAAAAATAGTGGTGGGAGATTGACATATATAAGTAATTTTGATGCTGGTAAGATGTTGAATACAGGTTCTGCATTTGAACAGGCAGTAATTGACGTCGTTGGCAAAGAGAACATTGAATATGTAATGCATGGATATGATAATTCAGGTGTTCGTGTAAATACTAGCTCGTTTGATGATTGTGTTTCATCTAAATTGGTGAAAAGCGGTAAAGGAGAGCTGTTTATCTATGCTCCAGAAGGCATTGATTCGTCAAAAGTTTTAGCTTCAACCGAAATTCAGCAAGCTCTAAATTCCGGGAATTACACTAGTATTAATGGAATTGACATAAACTATGCAAAATCCGTTTACAAAAGCAATCCTAATGATTTCTATAAGCTTATTAATGATACATCTAAAATTGCGGTAAATAGTGGAGACGACTTGTTGAATCAAGGAAAGCTCCTTTTAGAGGCTACTCAACAGAATGGAGCTTTTGATAATAACAATGCATTGAGATTGTTGGATTCAGTCAACGGTAATGCTGACGATGCTATCAGTGTTTTAAACAAGGCAGGGCGAAATTTTGACAAAGCCATTGATATATTAGGAAAAGTAGGCGGTAACGCTGATGAGACCATAAGAGTTATTTCGGCAGCTAACAATAGCGTTGACGACGCGCTCAGAATTCTTGGAAAAACCGGCAACAATGTTAATAAGGCTGTTGACATACTTGGAAAGGTAGGCGGTAACGCCGACGATGCCGTAAGAGTTATTTCTGCAGCTAACAATAGCGTTGATGATGCGCTCAGAATTCTTGGAAAAACCGGCAACAATGTTAATAAGGCGGTTGACATACTTGGAAAAGTAAGCGGCAACGCCGATGATGCCATAAAAGTTGTTACTGCAGCTAACAATAGCGTTGACGACGCGCTCAGAATTCTTGAAAAAACCGGCAACAATGTTAATAAGACGGTTGACATACTTGGAAAAGTAGGCGGTAATGCCGACGATGCCGCAAGAATTATTTCTGCAGCTAACAATAATGTTGACGATGCGCTCAGAATCCTTGCAAATTCTGGCAACAATGTTGATGATGCCATAAATATACTTGGGAAGGTAGGCGGCAACGTTGAGGATGCCATAAAAGTTATCAATGAAGCAAATGGCATTATTGATGATGCTATAAAAATACTGGATGCAGCAGATGATATAGCAAAAGCAGATGCAAATACAAATATATTTAAATCTATTTTTAAAACTATATCTAACCATCCCGAAGCTACTGCAAGGATTACATCATATGGTGCGATAGGTATCAGTGCGATAGGAATGATTAATGATGCAATAAAGGATTTTGAAAATGGTAATGACGCAGATGGGTATAGGAAAATAGCCCGTTGGACGGTAACAATGGAGGCTAGTACAGCAGCTGCATGGGGTGGTGCCGCTATAGGTACTGCGATAGGAGGTCCTGTCGGATTCGTTGTAGGTTTTGTTTTAGGAGTTGGATTTGGTTTTGCAGCAGATTATCTTTCAGGCTTACTTTTTGATGAAATTTGGGACTTGTTTGCTGACGCTGCTGATGCACAACCTCCTCGTGATCCTCTTGCCATAGATCTTGGGGCATTAGGCATTAACCTTACGACGCTTGAAAACGGTGTAAACTTTGACCTTGATAAGAATGGTTTTGCAGAGAAAACAGCGTGGATCGGTATAGAGGACGGCTTTCTTGTTCTTGACCGTAATAGGGATGGTATTATCAATGACGGTGGAGAACTTTTTGGCGATCAGGTTGAAATGTCGAATGGCTTAATTTCCGCTTCGGGATTTGAAGCATTAGCTGATCTTGATGAAAATGCTGATGGTGTGATAGACCATAATGATTCTATCTGGAATGACTTGCGCATTTGGGTTGATGCAAATCATAATGGTGTATCAGATTCAGGAGAATTGAAAACATTTAATGAATTAGGAATAGTTTCTATAAGCCTTGATGTCACCAGGGAGGAAAATGTTGATACCACAACCGGAACTATGGAAGCAGAATTTTCTATGGTTATTTTTGCTGACGGAACACAGCGTAAAATCAGTGAGTTTTGGTTCCCTGTTAATACTAATGATACTACTCAAACCGATGAAAACGGCGAAATAATCAAAACCATAGGCACTGTTCCTGATATTAGTCAAGCCATTGCAGAAGATGATTCGGGTAGACTCGCAGAGCTCTATAAAGCATTTTGTTCATCTGATGATTTTGTCAATAAGCGTTATCTTCTCAAGCAAATTCTGTATTTCATTACTGATGCAACTGATATTAATCCTAATGCAAGGGGCGGTAATATAGATGCTCGCGATCTTAAAATAATCGAGGCATTTATGGGACGTGAGTTTATGGGTGTTGGCGGAAAAAATCCAAACGCAAATGCAGCGAATATTCTAAAAAAAATGTATACTGCTATTGAAAATATGTACTTTAACACCCTTAATGCCAAAACCGAAGATGGAAGATATTTAGATACAATTCTTGGTTTAGAAGACGAAAATGGTGAAATTATAATTGACCTAAGTTTGCTCAACATGTGCCTTGAGTTCAAAATTGGTAATGGTGAAAACATCGATAATCTTATTTACAGCGTGGGCTCTTACCTTGCTCTAATTGATGAAGCAAATAGCACTTCATCTTTTAAGGATTTCAGTGCCTATTGTGGAACACTTTCGCCTCATTATGCGAACATTTTGGAACTATCAAAATCAGGAAACACCTATCTTGGAACAGATGGGAATGACGGTTTTCAAGGGACAAGCGGAACAGACTTTATTTTCGGTGAAGTTGGAAATGATACCCTTAGTGGTGGAAATGGAAATGACTTTGTTTATGGCGGCGATGGCAGCGATACAATATATGGAGATGCAGGAAATGATACGCTTCACGGCGACGATGGCAACGACACACTTTTCGGTGGTTCGGGTAACGATATGCTCTATGGCGAAAATGGCGATGATGTTCTTGACGGCGGCACCGGAAATGATATTCTATACGGCGGTGCAGGCAACGACACCTACGTCTTCGCGAAAGGCTACGGCAGCGATACTATCATAGATTCAGACGGTCTGAATACGCTGCGTTTTAATGGACTCAACCCCTTGGATATCCTTGTAAACGGCACAGGCGATTATGACGCCACCATTACTATCAAGGGCACAAACGACACGCTCGTTATCAAGGACTTCCGCAAGGGTGAGGAATATGCAAACTACGACCTTGAGTTCGACGGCGTGAAAATGCACGTTACCGATCAGGGCAGTCCCTTCAGACATATCTATGGAGGAAACGGCGACGATGTTCTCAAGGCGGTTGTTGATGATTCCATCATGCATGCTTTCGGCGGCATTGATACTGTTTATGGCAGCGATGGAAATGACATAATCTACGGCAATGAGGGCGATGATGTCCTCTATGCGGGCAGCGGCAACGACCTTGTTTACGGCGGCGATGGTGACGATATCCTCGACGGCGGCGAGGGTGACGATTTCCTTTATGGCGGTTCCGGTAACGACACATATGTGTTTGGCAGAAATTACGGCACCGATATTATCAGCGACAGCGAGGGCGTTTCTACAATAAAAATAGCAGATGGAATTTCCCTTGATGAGCTTGATATCATTTCCGTTGGAGAGAATATTGTTATTTCTCTCAGTGACAGCGATGACAAGCTTATTATAAATTACTTCGCAGAAAATCCCGATAATTATATTCTTGAAGTCGGCGGCGAGAGAACTTCGCTTAAGGACAGAGTATCCGCAGTAAATGATGAGTTCCTTTCGGGCTCTGATGAAAGCGACTATATTGTCAACGAGAACAGCTCTATTGTAGCAGGCGGCAGTGGCGACGATCGTATAATCGGCAACGCCAAGGACGAAATCATATTCGGTGACAGCGGAAATGATCAGATCCTCTCGGACAGCGGCAATGACGTTATTTTCGGCGGCAGCGGTGATGACTACATCAACGGCGGCGACGGAAACGATATGATTGATGGAGGTTCGGGCAACGACTTTATTGACGGCGGCATAGGTGATGATATTTATTTCTTTAACCCTGGCTACGGAAATGATTCGATTAAGGACAGCGATGGTGCGAACACCATTATGTTCGGCGATGGATTCACGGCGTCGGGCATTAATGCGTACCGCTCCAACTGGAACGATCTGCTCATAACTTTTGATGGTTTTGAAGATACCCTGACAATCAAGGACTATTGCATTAATGAGAATGCAAGAAACTTTACTCTCGTGTTTGCAGATGGTACAGTAGTTGAAGCGGCGGCAAAGGATAGTCCGCTCAGAAAGATCTATGGAACTGACGGCAGTGAGTATATGGAATCCATCTATGACGATGGAATCATAAATGACGCCCAGGCTTCTGACGACCAGATCGTCGGAAGTGACGGCAACGATACGCTTTACGGCGGCGACGGCGATGAGCGTATCACTGGCAAGGCGGGCGACGATGTACTTGACGGGGGCAATGGCAACGATTATCTCAGCGGCGGTGCAGGAAACGACACCTATATCTTCAATAAGGGGTACGGCGTCGATACCATCAGCGACGGCGAGGGTACTAATACCATTAATATTAACGGATATTCGGCAAATCAGATAAAAGCCTATCGTACCAATTGGAATGACATTACGATCACGTTTGCAGATTCCGAAGATAAGATCATAATTGAAGGATTCTTTACCTCCGAGGCAAACAGGAACTTCTATCTTACCTTTAACGGCGGCGGAAGAATACACGCAACCGCGTCCAACAGTCCGCTCAGAACGATTTATGGTACGGACGGTGATGATTATATGTCAGCCGTGGATGGAAGAGGTGTTACTCTTTATGGAGAAGACGGCTCTGATAACATCAATGGCGGCAGCGGTTATGATAGGCTGTACGGCGGAAATGGTAATGATCAGCTGTACGGAAACGGCGGCAACGATATTCTTGATGGCGGTGAGGGCAATGATATGCTCTACGGCGGCGCAGGAAACGATACATATATATTCAATGTCGAAAGCGGCACAGATACAATTATCGACAGCGAGGGTATCAATACGATTTTATTCGGAGCTGGTCTAACCGAGGACGCTATGACTGCTTACAGACACAATTGGAACGACCTTATGATCACGTTTGAGGGCGTTGATGACAAGCTGATAATTCAGGGTTATTTTGGTTCGGAAAGCAACCGCAGCTTTGAGGTAAGATTTGCAAATGGAAAGCGTTATGCTTATAACAGTGCAGAAAATCCCATCAAGCAGGTTCATGCGACCGAATATGACGATTGGATGACCGCATGGAGCGACAGCGGCATTATACTGCACGGCGACGGCGGCAACGATAACCTTTCGGGCGGCGCGGGCAACGATATTCTGTTCGGTGGTATCGGAAACGATACGCTGAACGGGAATGATGGCGATGATATCCTTGACGGCGGCGAGGGCAGCGACTTCCTCTATGGTGGTTTAGGCAATGATACATACAGATTCGGTATTGGTTACGGTTCGGATATTATTGAGGACAATGACGGCGATAACAAGGTAGAACTCCTTGGCGTCAACTCTGATGCGGTATCATTTGAGATGACGGACCGCGGAGAACTGGTAATTACAATTACCGAGAGCGGCGATGTCCTGACAATCCGCAATTTTGACAGCGAGCGATTTACGTTTGAGTTTGCCGATGAGATATCCGGAACGTTCAATGTTGAAACAGGCTTGTTTGAAAAAGCCCTTTCGGAGGAAGAACTTGCGGCTATTGAGGCAGTTAAGACCGAGGACGAGCTTGCTCAAGCAAACGCGGATATTCTCGATGAGCTTTACGCTGGCGATAACTCCGTTTCTAATTTGTTTACTGAGGATAACAGCACCGTTATTTCTGAAAATTCCGCCGTTTCTGACGCAGAAGATAACAGCAATGTAGCAAATCAAATTGATGTTCAGGTGATGATACTCACGGAAAATATGGCGGCGTTCCTGAACGAGAGCAATATTTCGGACTGCGTGAATATGCAGAGCGGTACAGACAACTTCGAGTTTGCAAATCAGCTTTTGGTTGAAACGCAAGTATCATAATTTATGTCTTAAAAATAATTAATGCGGCAGTCATAAATGCTGCCGCATATTTTTTGAAATGGAGGTCGAAAAATGGAGAAATCGCCGGACAGCGGACTTACTTGCTTTATGATAGTGATGAAATTCCACGGTATTCCCATCACAAAAGAGCAGGCGGAAGGTTTATCCGTGCTTGACCCCGAACAGAAAACTGGAGAAATAGAAATAGTCGAATCTGCCAAAAAGCTGAAAATGCGGGCAAGGCTTTGCCGATTAAATATTACCAAGCTGAAAAATGTCAACTCTCCCATCATAGCAAAGGATAGCAACGGCGAATTCTTTATAATCGCGAAATCCACCGAAAATAAATTTATGCTTTTATTTGCGGATAAAACTCAGCCTGAAATAAAATCCCGCGAGGAGCTTGCGGAGATATGGGACGGAACGGCGGTTATTATCACCAAAAAAGGTATTGCGGACAGGGAGGCGATTTTTAGCTTCAAGTGGTTTATTCCGACAATTCTGAAATTTAAAAAGGAATTTATACAGGTTCTGATAGCTGTTTTTACGGTGCAGATTTTGGGAATCCTGACGCCTGTAATGACTCAGGTAGTCGTGGATAAGGTGTTGGTGCACCGCAGTATGTCAACGCTGAACGTCCTCGCAATCGGTATCGGGATTGTTTACGTATACGAGCTTATTCTGGGGCTTGCGAAAAACTACGTTTTTACACACACGACTAACCGAATAGACGTAATGCTGAGCTTCAAATTATTTAGGCATTTGTTCGCATTGCCGTTGAAATATTTTGAGTCAAGGCGCGTTGGCGAAACGGTGGCAAGAGTGCGTGAGCTTGACAGTATCCGGAGTTTTCTCACAGGCACGCCGCTGTCCTCAATGATTGATCTTATTTTCATAATCGTGTACATTGTGGTGCTGTTTTTTTACAGTTCTTCACTTACGGTTATAGTGATATGTTCCATTCCCGTTTACGCAGTTTTATCCGCTATTGTTACACCTCTTTTTAAGAAAAGGCTTGATGAAAAGTTTGAAGCGGGAGCAAATACACAGTCGTTTCTGGTGGAATCCATAACGGGAGTTCAGACCGTGAAATCTTACGCTCTCGAACCTAAATTTGAGAAAAAATGGGGCGATTTGCAATCGGATTACGTCAAGGCAAGCTATAAAACCTCAATGGTCTCGGCAACGGCAGGAACAACCGGACAGTTTATTCAGAAATTATTTGATTTGCTGATTTTGTTCTTTGGAGCGAAAGCTGTAATGGACGGCAATTTCACGGTCGGGCAGCTTGTGGCGTTCCGTATGCTTTCGGGCAGAGTAAGCGGTCCGGTGCTGCGGCTTGTACAGCTCTGGCAGGAGTATCAGCAGGCGTCGCTTTCGGTAAAGCGAATCGGAGATATTTTCAATACTGCTCCCGAACCTGTTCTTAACGCCAATCAAACTTCTATGCCTAAAATCAACGGGAAAATCGTATTTGATAAAGTGCATTTCAGGTACAATCCACAAGGCGGCGAGGTTATCAAGGGTATGAGCTTTGAAATTGAACCGGACACAATCGTAGGAGTAGTCGGAAGAAGTGGGTCGGGCAAAAGTACAATTTCCAAGTTAATTCAGCGCTTGTATATACCCGAAGGCGGCAAAATTTCTGTTGACGGAATGGATATTTCGCTTGTGAATCCTGCAATGCTGCGAAAACAGATTGGCGTTGTGCTGCAAGAGAACTTTATGTTCAATGGAACAGTTGCAGAAAATATTGCGATACATTGTCCGACAGCCTCAATGGACCAAATCATAAACAGCGCGAAAATTGCCGGAGCACACGATTTTATACTTGAGCTTCCTGATGGATACAATACGATAATCGGAGAAAAGGGAATGGGATTATCCGGAGGTCAGAAACAGAGGGTAGCAATTGCAAGAGCTATTCTGAATAATCCGAGAATACTCATTTTTGATGAGGCAACTTCTGCTTTGGACTATGAATCTGAGAGCATTATTCAAAATAATCTCAAGGAAATATGCAAGGGGAGAACGGTTCTGATAATCGCCCACAGGCTGTCCACATTAAAGGACGCTAATAAGATTATGGTTATTGATAGGGGTGATCTTGTGGAATACGATACCCATGAAAATCTGATGGGACAAAAGGGCTTATATTTCCATCTTTACAACCAACAGAAGCGAGGTGACACCGATGAACAATACGCTGACGGAGTACGTCCTGAAACACGGAAAAAAGCGCGACAAGGAACTGAAATATGATTTTATGCCGTCGCTGCTTGAAATAATCGAGCGTCCTGCACACAAGGCTGGAACTGTTATAATTGTTGGAATATTTACGCTGCTTATAGGTGTAATAATTTGGGCTTGAGTATCCGAAATCGATGTTGTTATAACAGCAAGCGGCAGTGTTCAGCCTGTCGGAAATCTAAATGTAGTCAAAACATATTCTGGAGGCACGGTAAAGTCAATAAACGTTTCCGAAGGTGATTTCGTTAAGCAAGGAGATGTTTTGATAGAGCTTGATACGGAAGTGCTCGAAATTGACGTTAATCAGTTGGAAAAGCAAAGGAAAATACTTGAATCACAGCGGGATATTTACACGAAAATAATCGGCGGAAGTGATCCATCCAAGATAAAAGCAAGCGACTATCCCGATGAACTCAAACCATATATCCAAGCGATTATTGACGAAAACACGGGATATAAGAACACGCTTGCTAATCTTGAAAACGAAAAGAGATCTGCCGAGATCAACAAGGACATTGCTCAGCTGCAGTTGGAGCAGTACCAAAGCACAAGTGGCACGGAGCGCCAAATCAAGGCACAGGAATTGTCTGTGCAACAGTATACTTTGGTGGTTGATAATGCAGAACTGAAGATATCCAACACAAAGGTGCAGTATAGTTCACAGGTGAATTCTAATATTTCGGAGATCAGTAGCAAGCTTGATGAGATCAACACCAATCTCGAAAAATACAGGCTATCAACGGAATTACAGATTATAACTGCGCCTGTCAGCGGATATGTTAACAGCGTTGGCGTGAACACTCTCGGCGAAACCGTGACCTCGGCGCAGCAGCTTGTGATGATAGTCCCCGACAACACTCCGAATGAAATGCTATGCTATATTAAAAATACTGATATGGCGGACGTTGAACTCGGAATGGAAGCTGAAGTCAAATTGGAGGCTTATCCATACAACAAATATGGAACGGTTAAGGGAACGGTGAAGTACATAAGTCCCAGTTCGTTCGCGAACGAACAGCTTGGCAGCGTTTATATTGTCAAGTTAGAACTTGATGATGGGAACGAAAATATACACATTATTTCGGGACTTTCAGGTGTGGTTGAAATTAAGACAGGTAAACGCACGTTAATAGATTATTTCCTTGACCCTATTGTAAAAGGGTTTGGAGATAGTTTGAAGGAAAAGTAATTTAGGAGGATAAACAATGGGTAAGAAAGCGTGGGTCAAGGAATTTATTGGGGCTTCAGCATTTGGGGGAGCTTGGTTGCTGCTTACTTTATTAATAAAAATGCCGATTTTTGCAAGCATAATTCCTTTTGTTTTTATTGATTGTATCCTTGGATACATATTTAAAAATCGAATATTAACTACTAAAGCATATCTCAAAGTTCAAGCTAATATGGAGGAGAGATATTTTAATTCTGAATATTATGACTTATATTATGACTTCAATTATAACAGGATTATAGTATTATCAAAATCATTAATTCTTGCATTAGTGGTGAATTCAATTTTAGGTCAATTTATAGATAGCTATGAACACTATATTGTGCTAGGCATAATGCTAATGTTTGTTATTATTACTGTTGTGTCCATTGTTGTTTTCTCAAGGAAGAGGGACCAGGTTATTATGCGACTTATCAGTCTGCGAAATAAAAATTGGTTTGGAGAATATACTCCAGAAGAAACTGAAATCATCATGAAGTTGGGAGAGAAGTTATATGAAAAGTCAGGAAGCTAGTAACTTGAAAACATTGGAGAGGTGATCAGGGTGAAGCATAAAAAGGTTCACGGAAAAGACAAAGTCAAAAAAGTTAAAGTAATAATTGAAAAGATAATAGGTATAGGCACAATATTTTGTACCTTAAGTGGAATTACCGCTTTATCAATTTATAACTGTGTAAATTCAGGGATAGATGATACAGAACCCAATTCTATCATTCTTTTTTCTGAATACAGTAAGATAACAATATATCAAGAAACCAATATGACTGCAACGCTAAATTTTGAAACCGATTCAGTGAGCATCACAGCCTATCTTGCTTCAGGAAAAGTTGACACATTAGTCATGAGTAAAAAAAGTTCATATGAATGGCAGGAAAAAGTGATTTTTAATGAAGTGGGAACTCATAAAGTTGTTGCGAGTGCAATAGATCGCAATGGAATTGAAATTACAGATACAATTAGTATAGAAGTTATCCCGCTAAGTGTAGATTATGAAAACATATTCAGCGATTTACTTATAATGTGAATTTGTCAGGGTCGAGGGAGTGGCTGTTCTGCGTAACAGTTCGAATAATTTAATTGGCTCTTTTGAGACTTTTCCATCCGAGTCAAAACACCATCTTGAATTTTGTTTTTATAAAAAGCCAATGCTATGCTGTTGGTACAGGAAAGTAAAAGCCTATTAGTAGATAAAATAAACCGCAGGTGATAAAGTAGAGGAGGTTCGTCAAACAACACTAAAAAATCAGTCCTTTTAATTTGACACTATCGTGGAACGTATTGGAATAGTAATAAGCTGCGCTCAGAATACTTTTAAAGTAGCCTTTCTGTTCATCGGTCATATGTTTTATAAGCTCATTCTGAATGTTTTCAGCTTGGTAATGGAAGCTGGGTTGGTACGACCGCGGATATAGCCATGCGAGTGTTGATTTGGCATAAATGCTTCCACTTTCGGCGGCGAGAATTATTATAAGGCAGTTTTTCCTGTGCTAGGAGGGTATACCTGTTCCGTTACGCGGTATATGTTGTGATTGCCGCTAACAGCAGCTTTTTTAGCCATTTGAGGGTGGTTTCCATGCGTTCGCAGCAGGTGGTGGTCGCACGCTGCGCCGGAAAACAGATATACTACCGGTTTTCTGAAGATCCTATGCGCGACTTTATAAATAATGCTGCATTTCAGACTATGATCATGGCGGTCGCAGCGCAATAAAATATTAGGAGCAGCGGAGTAATTCGCTGCCCCTATCGTATTGTGACACAAATATAATATAACTGAATATTTGTCAAACATTCTTTTATCAATCAGCACTTATTCAAAAGCTCATTCACCTATCACACTTATCATCATACTCTTTATCAAATAGGGTGTCAAATATTTTTGATTTAAAAGGATCTGTTGCAAACGGCAGACAGCAAACACTCTGCATATTTACCTCACTCAGCAGCCTGCCGTAGCTTGAACTGTTGCCTCCGTCAATCTGAACAGGCGCATTGAGTCGTTCATTATCGCAGAAATTGACGAGTATTGTATAGTTGTACTGCCCGATGAGGGTCTGGCACTGGTATGTCAGCGGGAACTCGTTCCACGATATGCCGCCGACAAGGTAAATCTTGTCATAACCGGAAAGCAACTCGGCATTGTCCTCATTCAGCACGCCGAAATCAAACACCGTTGCATTGTAGTCGAGAGCCGGCTGTGAGCCGTTCGGGTAGAAATCTATTCCATTCACAGTGTAGTGATCTCCCTTGTCCTCGCCGTCGTAAGCGTCACAGATCATAGCAAGCTGTTCATCGCTGTACTCCGAGCTGTCAGCAGCTATTACTGCGGCAGCTGCCTTGTGATGGGCAAAGTAATCTGCGATATGTATTGCGGTCGAGGTAGTACCTATCCTAGTCTGCGCGCCGACAACTGCGATTTTCAGCTTTGCATTGGCATAGCTTGGCTTTGCTCTTTCTTTTTTCAGCAATTCTTCCTCATACCTAGCCTCGGCTGTCGGGTCGTAACCCTTTTCGTATCTGCGCCACTTCTTGCGGGATAAGCCGTCATCGCTCATACATTCCGCGAGGTCTGCAAGCATGAGCGACATATTTTCCGCGGCGTCCTTATCGTCATACTTGGCTACAATATTGGTAATTCCGCACTTAACAAGCCTGTCAAGGAGCTCGTCGCCCGCATAATGCTCGCCTGCGTACACAACTATACGAGCGTCCGTCTGGAACTGAACGGACTGCATACAGGTAAGAAATTCCTCGTCATTGCCCTTGCAAGCCTGCACATCGAAAACATAGCAGTCGCGGAATTTGACCGTCTTGAATTCCGCGCTGATAATGTCCCGAAGATTGACCTGCTCGGAGTAAATGAAAGACAGAACGGAAACGCCGTTCGCTCTGCTCCACTTGTCGAGGATCCCGCCGTTCTTCTTGATGGCGTAGAGGGTAGGTAACTTGATTTTAGGCATTGTGAAAACTTCCTTTCAATTATCGTTGTGATGTATTTTCTTTGTCCTGTCGTTTGTATATCAGTTCGGCTATCATCTCTTTCGAGAGGTCGCCGCGTCCGAACAACAGTTTTGAAGCGTTTTGTAAATCCAAATTGGAGTAATGTTCTGCACTGTTGAGCAGTGCCATAAGCGAACACAGCAGGCTGTCAACTGCATTCCGCTCATGCCCGGCAATTCGGCTAAGAAGAACAGCCGCATATTCACTGCCGTTCTGTGCTGCTCTTTCAAGCAGTTCTTTTGCTTTGGCTGAATCGCGGAGCGTATCGGAATAGTAATAAGCAGCGCCAAGAATACTTTCAAAGTAACTTTTCTGTTCGCCGGTCGCTTGTTTTATAAGCTGATTCAGAATAGTTTCAGTCTGGTAATGCCGGCTAGGTTCGTCCGACCGCAGATAAAGCCGTGCTAATGCTGCCTTGGCGTAGACGTTCCCACTTTCAGCGGCGCGACTTATGTAGAGGATTGCCTTTTCCATGTTCGGCGCTGTGCCTGTACCGTCACGGTACATTTTTCCGACCGTATACTGCGCGTTGTGGTTGCCAGTGCCGAAGCTTGGCTGCCGGCTTTGGGCTTCGGCTTTTGCAGCGTCCATGCTGCCGTTTGCGGCTTGTTCAAGCCATTTGATGGCAGTTGCCATATCTGTTTTCGTTCCGTAGCCGTCATAGAACATTCTCCCAATACGGTATTGAAGATATGGTTTCATGGTCGTAGCTGTGGTTTCCACCTGCATAAAACGTTCAAGCGCATTGCTGAAAAGAGCAAATATCTTTTCTTCGGTCGATGTCGCCAGACCTCGACGGAATATGTCTGCAATTTCGTAGTTCGCAAGCCCATTTCCTTTGGAGGCTTCGGATTTGTATAAGCGCAGCGCCTTTCCTATGTCTCGTTCTCGCGCGGCAGCTCTGGCGGCTTTGAAATCCTTGCTCCAGCGGATATAATAACGCTTTTCTGTGGGCGGCGGAATTTCATCTGCCTGAGGTTCATCTTGCTGGGCAGGCGGCTCATAGCTTTCAGAGTTGAACATATCGTTGTCGAGAATGGTTTTGTTCTGCTTTTTCTCTTTGGAGAGCGCTTTCAGAATCACGTTTCCCATTTGCTGCTCAATATCCTCGCATAGCTTGTCCTTGTATTTGGCGAGATTGTACCTGCCCCAATTCGTGTCGGAGCTGTGCAGCATTTCGTTGTAAATCTGCCGTGTGTGCAGCAGTTCTGAATAAATCTGCGTGGCTAGCTCGCTGCTGTCGATGATGAAATGAGCCAGTGTGTTGAGTTCTTCTTTGATTTCCTGCGGCATAAAAGCGTAAACCAAGCGACCTTTGGAAGGCAGTTTACGGTACAGGCTGTTCAGCATTTGCAGAACGATTTCAGCGTTTTGGTCTGAATCATTCCGGAGCATAGCGTTATTTGCCGTGGTGTTTACTTCTGCCCGCAAGTCAGATGTAAGATGATTTCCTTTCTCGCGAAGCTGAACAAACTGCGAATGGTAGGTGTCCTTGATAACATCAATGCGGATATTATCGCATATTTTGGGGTCAACTTTGTTTCGCCTGATTTTCTGCTCCTTGTCCCAGTACATGATATGAACGTGCGGCTGTCCCTCCTTGAGATGTACGGCTGCGTACCACTCGATATTTTCGATTTTCATTTCCATATACTTCGCGATTTTGTTCATGCTTGATGAAACGAAACGCTGCCAGTCCGCAAGCGCATGCAGTCCTGCTTCCGCAGCGCTATCCGGAGTAAAGGAAAAGCAGCAGCGGAATATATCGTGCTGCTTGCTGATATTGCGGATATACCCCTGTGCCGCAGTCATTTCTGTGCTTGGAGCGAATGCGCCATTGATGTAGCCGAAAAGTCCATTCGAGGCATTCTCGGTTTCAAGCGTTCCTGGGCGCTGTCCTATGTATTTCAGATGGCTTGCAGTTTCGTCAGTTGGCAGCACTCCCTCGCGGGTTCCAATATAATTCAAATGTTCGGCGTTGGCTGTGGTGGTGTAGGGTCTGCCTTTTCTGCATGGGTCGCGGTGGCGCTGTTTGTATATGATTTTTGGGGACATGAAAATCTACCTCGTTGACAGAGTTTGAGTTGTGTGATATAATGGGAATGGAGAAACTGATTGACTTATCGGGATTTGAGGAGGTAGGATTAGATGAAAGTTATAAAGCGAAAATCAATAGGAACACACTTTTCAATGTGTGTTCAGCCTGCTTTTATTATTGGTACAAACAATGAGGATGGAACGCATAACTTTGCTCCAATTACATGGGTTAGCATAACCAATGAGAAAGAGAATGACTATTTATTAATTATCAGTATGTCTGGTACTAAAAGAACCAAACAAAATGTAATTAGAACTGGTGTTTTAAGCGTTAATCTTGTTAGCACAGACATGATCGAACTTATGGATTATTTTGGCACACATCATGCGAAGGATGGGAAAAAGGATGGAATTTCATATAAAGTTGGTAGAGGAGAGATTGTGGATATTCCTGTTTTGGAGGCGAGTAGGTGGATATATGAATGTGAAGTAGTTCAATCAATTGAAATTGGAGAATCAACAACGTTTTTCTGCAGAATAAGGAATATTCAAATAGAGGAACAGATGGAATGTAGAGATACATTTGATGTGAATCTTACGAAATTAGAACCTGTAATTTATTCAGGAATGTATCATAGTATTGGAAAATTACTTGGCAAAATAGGTGATTTTTCAAAATAGACAAATTCCCGTTTGTCGCGCAGATTAAGAATAGACTACCCCGTTACCATACGGGGTATTTTCTATCTTTACGGCTCAACTGCCGCAATAGTCCTGAACAGCTCATCATCAACATTCGACCTGAACCCCTTGAACCACAACCGCGGATTTACCTCAACACCAAGGTCAGCGGCGCTGAGTCCCCGGTAGTAGTGCGGTGCGGAATACTGCGGCTGCAACACCTCTCCGCTCATGAAGCTGGTCTTTATTGTCACATGGGGGATTTCCTCGCCAACGGGAAATGAGTGGTAATAGGTGTTCGTGCCGGTTATGAAATCACGGCTTGTGTCCGTCCTGCCGCCGTGGCTGTAACCTATGCAGATACTGCCGTCCGAAATGTCGAACAGATCCTTACCGATATCATGTTCCTCGGATATTCCGTCAAGGCTTGACAGACAGCTATACTCCACAAACAGGGTAATGGCACCGTTTGAGGTCACTCCGTCTATCTCTGGAAACGGAAATCCGTAGTCCTTTTCAAATTGGTCGGTGTCTATCACATAGGCTATCGTGACCGCGCTGTAATTCAGCACCTTGCTTGGAACATCGGCGCTTGCAATATGACCGCCGTTCTCCATATCCCACACATCGTAGATATAAGCGTACTGTATGCAATCGCCGCAGTTCAGCAGATTTGCGTAAACGGGAACGCTGCTGTTTGCAAGCCAGAGCGTCACGCCGTCTTCCGGAAGATCATGCTGAACGCCGCCGTAATTGTACTTGTGTATTCTGCTGGTTTCACCAAGCTGGTTGACTATGCCGTTTGTTCCCGCGGCAATTTCCGAACGGTCTACCGGGAGTTCAAAGAACCCCTCGAAATATACGAACAGCGCCGCCTGCACCATTCCGTCAAGGCTCAGCGTCCATTCGCTTTCGGGAATATCCGCGTCACGGAGAGCAAGCTCGACTGCGCTCTGCGCTTCCTCCACATACTGTGCAAGAGATTCGTCAATACCGAAAATCTCAACCCACGTATCTTCGGCGGGAGATTCCAGAGTTATTGAGAGCTTGTTGTCGGTGCGCTCGGTAGTGATGGTTACGCTGCCGTCGTAAACGGAGCTTTCCATAAGCGCGGTCAGATTGGATACCTCAAAGATATTGAGCTTTAGCGCACCGTGACCGTCGATAATTCCGCTCCATGCGCTTTGTATGTATTCCTCGGCTTCCTCCGCAGTTTCGGGGATATTTCCGACTGCCTCGGCAAGATGCGCGTCAAGGCTTTCCGTCGCGGGGGATTCGTTCTGCGTACTCATTAGATACTCCCGCATTTGTCGGACATTATACAAGGCGATAAAGCGCGGCAGATAGATCGTGCCGCCGCCAATGCAGGTGTATTCAACAGTTTGTTCTCTGCCAGTTGAATCCGTGACATTTAGCGTCTGAACAGTGCATGGTCGCTCGTCCTCGGTAACGGTTTCTTCATAGAAATATTCATATTTCGGCATGGTTTCCATGGCACGGGTGTAGAGGAAACGCTTAACCCCGTCTTTGTATTCAGAGATTTTATCGAGATTGGCGTCCTCCCTGAAATGAACATCGGTGATGTCTGAAAAAGAAATATCCGTATCATCAAATGCTGCTATGTACTGCTGAAATTCGCTTTCCGTGCCAATCGAACGGAGCTCCTCTGCGTATTGCAGCATGACAGCTTTGGCGCTTTCTATTTCCTCGCTGTCATAGAGAATAAGTGAGCTGCCGTCAAATTCGCTGTTTATCGCGGCTTTGGATAGATTTATTGAGAAATCCGGCATGAAATTATAGACTTCTGCTCTCACATCGTCATCGATTTCGGTTTCCATTCCTCTGAATATATCGCTCAAATTGCACTTGATGTACTGCCAGTGGTTTTGCAGGTCGGTGGTTTCCACTACATCAAGCAGACCGCTGATAAGTCCCGCAAATACCGTGAATATCATCATTATCAGACCGAGAATCACCATTACTATTTTCAGCACGATGTTACGTCCTTTTTCGGTGGATAAGGTATCCACGACCATCATTATTATTTTCGGATTTACTGCCATAACAACCTCCGTTTTGGTAGCGAATATCAAGTCGTTAGCTGAATACGCTCATATTCCGACGGGCGGTGAAGCCTGCCGAAATTGTTAAAGCCCATCGCCCAACAATAAGAGCAGTATGGCGAACGATACGGGAATTGCGGTGATGATAACAGAAATGGAAGTCATCTTCCTCCGCCTTTTCCGAACAATGCAAGGCGCTTATCGCTGAATTCAAACTTAACCTTGACCGCCTGAGAGCCGACTTTCATCAGCGCAATACCGCGCTGCTTTGCGGCAAGGAGTTCATACTGCGCCTCGTTAAGACCGAATACATTCTGTGTTTCACGGAGAGAATCGCCGTCAACGCCGAAAAGCAGCTTGAATGACGGCAGATCAAGGACAGCCTGTCCGTAAAGCCGTATTGATGGGTCGAGGAAGTCAATTATCGACTGAGTTGCCACTACGATACTGCCCTCGTATTTTCTGGCGCGCTTTTCTGCGTTTCGTAGGAATTCAAGCGACTGCGGAACCTGTGGGTCAATCATCGTCCAGCACTCGTCTGCCACAAGCATTATGCGCTCGGTGGGGTCGCGTGTTATCTGCTCCCAGCACCACGACAGAATATTGAAATACTGCGCCGCGAGGACTGCTCCAGACATCTGCACAAGTGACTTGGTATCGAGGACGACAAAACTGCTCTGCGGATTTATCGTAGTGTAACCGTTCCAAAGGCCGTGGTCGGCTCCGTTGGCGGCGCTTTCGAGGTATGTTTTCAAATCCTCATAGTAAACGGAATTGTTCCTGTCATTCACGCATTTTTCGGAAATGAGTTTGTAGAGGTCGCCGATCGTCGGAAATCTGTTGTTCGGAAAAGCGCGGATATCTGTGTTCCATGTAATTCCAAAGCGTGCGTACAGTTCAACAAGCGACTTGTTCAGCAGTGCGCGCAGGCGGTCGTCCATAGTGGGAATGTACAGCCGGAAAAAGGTTTCAAGGGTTTTGAGGTGTATCGCAAGGTCGCCTATTCCGTCGTCGGAATTATCGTCATCGTCCCTCGGCGCAGGGCGCACCTGCAATGGGTTGATAAGACCGCCCCTGCCGCCGGCAACGTCTATCCAGTCGCCCTCCATGTACTCGTTGCGGCACATTTCCTTGTACTCGCCCTCCGGGTCGATTATGATCACCTTCGTTCCGCGGGCATATTCGGAGGCTGCGATGTGCTTTGTGGCGGTGGATTTACCTGTGCCGGTGCCGCCGATTATCGTGATGTTGGAGTTTGTGCGGCTCTTTTCGCGTTTCCAGAGGTCAAGCAGAATTATTCCTCCGCCGCTGTCCTTTCCGAGATAAAAGCCTGTCCCATCGTTAATACCGGAGGACGCAAACGGAAATCCTCCGACGAACGATGAAATCGGAAAGGCTCTGCGGGTGATTTCGTTGATACGCTCATTAGGCGGGTAGGTCGGGCAGAGGTGCTGATAGGCTTCTTTTTGCAGATTGGGTATCGCACGGATACGGCAGCCCATCGAATTTGCCAGGGACACGACCCTTGTGCAGCGGTCGCGGAAATCCTGTTCATTCTGCGAAAGCACCATTATCAGCGTGGAGAATGAACCTAGGCTTTCGTTGCGCTGATCCATGTCCTGTATCATTTTCTCCTGATCGTCGGCGGTTTTCTTTGCACGCTGACGCTCTATCGCGTCCTTTGTGGAAAGCTCAATACCTCTTGCAGTATTGATGTTCTTCGCCATTGTCGGGAGCATTGCGCCGTTATCAAGGGACTGCGAGTTTATCGTGACGATAGTGCCGGGAATGTTCGTCAGCTTAGCGTACCACCCGTAGTCCACCTCGGCGGGATAGCCGATTATTCCGTAAATTCGGCAGTAATTCTCGCCGAGCAGGAATTCATTCCGCTTAAATTCCAGTCCTATCGGAGTTATCGCAGCCTGCAAAGCTGTGTTGACGCTGTTCTGTTCAAACTGCGGCTTTGCGGGCTCTTTCTTCTTGAAAAATGTCATGGCGTTCTCCTTATCTTTGTTTTAGTACCGCGAGATTTTCTTCAAAATTCATGCTCTCTATGTGAGCATAAGCGGGAATGTTGACGAGGTTGCACATTCTCACGAATCCGCGCTTGTCAAGTACGGTACCCTTAACGCGGTTTTCGCTGAATATCCGTGCAAGTTCTTCGGCTCTGGCGGTGATAGTGCGCTCGTCCTCGCGCCTGATGGAGTTCCACAAAACTATGTAATACTGTCGTTCAAGAGTTTCTCCGGATACGACCATATCAACGATTTCGTCCATATCGGTTTTGAGCAGCTTTTTTCTGCCGCCTACCGCCTGAGAATATAAGTCGCCGTATTCCTGAAGTGCAAGAGAGATATCCGCAGGACGGGATACCGCGATGTATTTGTACGGGTAACGTATCGAGGACAGCCGCGCGGAAAGATTGTTTTTAATTATCTCCTGTTCCGCAAAGCTGTACAGCTCAATGGACAAGCCGTCGAGTTTTATGGCTGCCATGATATTGTCATCGCTGGTGTAAAGGCAATTTTCGCCCACATCACGGGCGTTGATAAATTCCTGTGCGGTGGCTCTGGCTGCGAGTGCGCGTTCTTCTTCCTCGTCAGCGGTGCTGAGCCTGCTTTTGTTCTGGTCGCGCTTGAACCACCAGAGAAATCCGCCGCAGGCTAAAAGTGTTATTAGTGCAATGGCTATCTGCATAAATGCTCCTTTCCGCGGTTATCGTTCGATCTCGATTTCAAGATTGTCAATAGCCTGCTTATATTCTTTAAGGGAATACATATCGTCTGCGCGGACCTCTCCGTGGGCGTTGATAACGATGTGCGGAGCGTCCTCGCCGCGGGTTTCACTTTCAAGGAGGTACACCTGCTCGTACTCGATAATATCAGAGTTGATAACATGGTAAGTATCTTCGTATCCGTCAAGAGTAATATTCTCGCTGTTGTCGTGGATCAACGCATTAGGGATGAACTGACTGCTCAAATCGTCGATGAGGAACACGTCCGGTTCCCATTTGACTTCTTGAAGATTATTATTGATGAATTTAAGCTGTTCTGCGGTCGGTTCGGCTGCCTTTAAATACCCAAGTCCCCAGCAGTATACCCTGAAATAAGCCTGTACCAACTCCCAGTCGTTACCGGTCAGGCTGAAAAACCGGTCAAGGGTATCTCCCTCTTTTAGCTGCTCAAGGTCGGTAACTCGACCGGGAAGCACAAAAGCGTTGCAGCAGTTGTTCTGAAAAAGCTCCGCGACTGTGAACATGACCGGATTTTTCGGATGTTCCTTTACAAACACGCCGCGATACGGTCTTTCCTTTGTAATTCCGAGGCACTTAAAAATGTCTGTCGGTTTTGCGGAGTACATATAGTTCTCACCGATGGGCAGAGGATTTCCCTTGGCAGGTTTGCCGTCTGGTCCAAGCACATTATAGCCGGACTGCACCATGCGGTTGGCGGTATCGTAGCTTACGCGTATCATTCTTTCGTAGTTTTCACCGATGAATTCGTCAATGCTGCGTATGTCGTCGGTAATGAGGTTCTCCTCATTATCGACAAGGCAGTATCTCACGCTGTCTGACAAGCCGTAATTAAGGCTCTCCAAGAGGTACAGCGGTTTTTCGGAAAGCAGGAACCGCGCGTCTACTATCTGCCATTCGCCATCGAGTTCGTTCGGCATTATTACGCTCTCGCCGTTAAGCTCCGGCGGCTCGATACGGGCATAATACATTGTATCGTAGTTCGCGGGCAGGCTTGAAAATTTGTGTGGAGTTACGGATCTCTGCGGACCTGTGTCCTCATACATCAGCACTTCAACGTCATTCATTACCTGCTTGTCCATATCAAATTCAAAGGAGCGCGTCCATGATGTGCCGCTCAGAGTATTGTCGTATTCCTCTTTGGTCATAAGCTTGCCCAGACAGCGGAGGGTAAAGGGCATATCATCGGATTTGAGGACGCGCCTGATTATCTCCGTTCGGTCAAGTTCCGGAGCATAGAAATGCTGGGTAACACCGTTTTCCGTGACAGAGAACAGCTGCGCAACAGGCACGCGGGTATTACACATTTTAAGGAATTCATCCGCTTCTTCGGGGTGCATACCGTACCAGAAGTGGAGAATATTGTGGATATAGATGTACTGCTGTCCATCGCTCCACTGGTCGATAAGCACGCGGTCAAGGTGATTGCTTTTTACGCATAACCGCACGAAATTTTCAGTGCTGCTTTCGCCGTAAAAATCGGCGGGAAAGTAGTAATCTTCGTTTCCGGCGGAGCGCTTGTCGATTTCCTTGTTGACGAGGGAGATAGCTTTTGAGATTGAGTAGGTCATGATGGTTCCTTTCTATGAAAACAACCATTGTCTTAAATGGCATGGTTGACTTTGAACGGTGGTTGTGATATAATTTATGTAATAACTCTCCGGGCAAGACTGCTCGATAAATCGGAATTTGAAAGGATTATAAATATGTCACGACAAATACGCACTTCTGCAAAAGCTGTTATAATTAAAAATGGTAAATTGCTTGCAATAAAGTTGAATGATGGCAAAGAGGAATGGTATATTTTGCCCGGTGGAGGTCAAGACGATGAGGAAATTCTTCCTCAAACTGTTGAACGAGAAGTAAAAGAAGAAGTAGAAGTAGAGGTTAAATGCAAAGATTTACTTTTTGTGATAGAAGGAGTTCATGGCGAAAGTTTTCATAGAATTGACTTAGTATTTTTATGTGATTACATAGGAAAAGCAACCAATGCAAATCTTCATAGCGATACTAACCAAATCGGATTTGATTGGTTAGATTTATCAGTATTAAACAGATTACCATTATATCCTTCAAAACTTCGTCGTCCTATAATGAACTTTTATGAGGGAAAAGAATACACGAATTATCTTGGAAATGAAGAAATAGGTGACCCAGAATGTTTAGAATAGATGAGTATATTGATGAATTAACAGATAAACTAATAAATGCTTTTGGTAAAAGATTGGAGTATGTAGGATTGCAAGGCAGTTATCTTCGTCATGAAGAAACTAAAAACAGTGATATTGATATTATGGTTGTGATTGACAATATTTCAGTTGAGGATTTGAATACCTATCAAAAATCACTTATTTCAATAGGAAATTACGATAAGTCATGTGGCTTTATTTGCGGTAAAACTGATTTAGAACATTGGAATCCGTTGGAAATATTTCATCTATTGAAAACGACCAAAGATTATTACGGAGAACTAAAAAATCTTGTTCCAACATATACCATTGAAGATGAAAGAAACTATGTAAAATTGAGTTTAAATAACCTCTACCATGAAATTTGCCACCGTTATATACACACTGATATGGAGTACAACATTTCAAGGTTGCCAATAACTTGTAAATCGGTATTTTTCATTATGCAACATTTGCATTATTTAGACAGTGGCAACTTTATTCTTACAAAACGAGAATTGCTTGAATGCGTACAAGGTGAAGATAGAACTGTTTTGGAATTGAGTATATATTTACAAAATAATAGCGACTATGATTTTGATAGAGCATTTTTCTTATTGTTTAATTGGTGTCAAAACACGTTATCAAAAATATAACTAAAAGAATTCAATTGTATATTCATATATCGACAGAGTAGAAAATTCCCGTTTATCGAGCAGTTCTCTAACAACAACCCCCAACACCGAGCCAAAATGCTCGGTGCTGATTCTGTAATCCCGCTTGTTTTACGGCTCGCATTCAGCCTCGTCCTCTTCCTCGAAGTATTCCTCCGGCTCAATGAGAACGCGGGAGGTTTCAAGAAGCATGAGAGTATTATCATCAAGCTCGTCCCAATGCTCTTTTATATATTCAAGCTGCTCATCAGTGGCATATTCGGATTCACCACCGTCGGTTTCATCGTACTGCCAGTAGCAGCACCTTGCGTCAACCTTTTCATTGCTGTCTGCTATTTCATCGTCAAAGAAATCCGTGGATATGACCGAGTCAAAATCTATAGCGTAAGCCGGGACGTACACCGTTTCGGAGTTCGTTCCCCAATTAAAATCAATGCCAGTAAAAGTAACAGGGTGTGTGAAAATGGGCTTATCTTTCATGTGATACCTCCGTCAGAATTTAGCCACCCATTTGGATTTGACATGGAGCGTAAAGCGCATTGGCGCGGTGCTGCCCCACGCAAAGTCGTGCGGAATAGTGATAACCATGGTACCCTCAACCGCGAATTTGTCAGCCGTGTCCGTATCGGTCGGCGCTCTGGGCGCAGGAGTTACGTTGAAATTCATGGATTCGATGGTGCATTGCGCTATCTCGCCGTTTGACATTGCTCGGTTCATGTAACTGAGTATCTGATTGCGGTTGGTGGTGTTGCTTTGCAGCCATGTAAGATCATTGAATTTCCAGGTTGCCGCCTGACTTTCGCGGACGTCTGCATACATATTTGAGTAGTTGGAAACGGAAGCGTAGATTATCGCGTCCTCAAATTTGTCGCGTACTGCGGCAGCCTCGACGTTCACTCTGATTATCTCAAAGACAGCCGTACCGATAAGCAGTACGGCTATCATCATAACCGAGGTCATGACATAGGAAAATCCACGGTTGCTGCGCAGCCTTTTCAGTATTCTCATGATTTCCAGTACACCTCCGACGTTCCCTCTGCGGTGGAGCTTATCGTCAGCGTGTGTCCCTGAAAAATGAAGAACGATATGTCCACGTCCGCCGATACCGTTAACGTGAACGACCTGCCTATCTGTATTCTGCCGGAGGTTGACCATGTTACGGTGGGAGTAAGTCCGCTGGATTCGTTCAGACGGTCAAGGCGGTGCGTGGTTTCCGTGCCTATCCTGCCGGCTATCTCCGCTTCGCGCGCAAGCTCGTTTGCGTAGTTGTTAAGGGTCATTTTCGTGAGGAATACAGGCGCTACGGACATTATGAACACAAAGACGATCATCATTATCATCACGAAAATCGTGACGCTGATGTAAGTGCTGCCTTTGTTGGCTTTGAGCCGTTTTATTCGCTTTTTCATTTTGTCCCTCCCTTAAAACGCAAACAGGGTGCCGAAGGAGTCAAACATCGTAGTGCCGAGAACCACAACATATAGTAGCAGCATTACAAACAGCAATACCATAGACATACGGTTGATTTTGGGTGGAATTTTAAGCGCAATCGTGCGAAGCTGCTGTTTCTGATATTCAGAAAAGCGTATCGAAAGGTTTTCCCAATATACCGAGGTGTCCGAACCGCGCACCATTTCGATCAGTCCGCGCGTCACCTCGGAGAGATGGGTCGAACCTATTCTGCCCTCAAATCTGGTCAGCGCAGCTTCCCAGTTTGACGAGCGCATATCGGCGATGGTGATTTCTATTTCCTCGCGGAAGTAGTCGGAAAAGCTGTCTTTGTGTTTTTCAAGAATGGCAAGGACATTATGCTCAATGCGTATTTCCTGTGAAATCGCATATACGAACCGCGGGAGGTCAAAGTCAATCTGCTCACGCTTCATCTTGATTGCCTCAGTTATCTTCTCCTGCGCGTTGGTGTATTGCAATATTCCTACTACAACGAACATCAAAGCCAGAACCGCGGGAACTGCCTTGATGTACGGGCTGTCAAATGTCATTGTAGCAAGCCAGCCCAGCACATACACCGGAATTCCGACCAGAGAATAACCGGCGGCTTTCACGATCGCTCTGGCTTCATAGAGTTTCGGCGGCATGGTGATATGCGCTATTTTGAGGTTCTGTTCAAGCTGCTGTTCGCGGTATTTGCTCATAGGAAGTATCTTTGAAAGGAACTGTGCAGCGTTGTTGTAGAGCTGTGAAATTCCGTCCGGAGTGGGGCGGTTTCGCGGTCCTATCTGCCGTATTGCACGGGTGGTTTTGCTTGACGGTACCTTGAAAAGTACAAGTGCAAGAAAGTAAAGACCTCCGCAGAAAAGCGCGCATACAAGTAATACAGCGGCTTTTAGCGAAATATCATATAAGCTCATGTCATCACCTCTTGAATTCTATCGGCTGCGTGTACTTGTATGTAAGCGCTATCACGATAACTATTGTTACGGCAACGATACAGTTGACTATCTGACCAAACAGCGTATCCGTCAGAACAGAGAACCAGTCCGCATTGAGGAAGAAAATCAGCGGGTAGTTTGCAAGAACAAGCCCGATCATCGTGAAAACCTCCTTGCGCGGCTGCATGAGCATATTTGAAAGTTCTGCGTTTACGATACGAATATCGGAAAGCCTTGCAGCAAGCGGCTGGAGAGATACTCTCTGCGTGGAATTGTCCTGGCACTCAATGAGCGTGTCACACCATTCCCAGAAGATTTCGTTGTCAATATCATCTTTGAGAAGCTCAATGGCAAGCTTGACATTGGAGGAGATCATGTCCACTCTGGCAAGAAAATTAATGAACGCGAACTGCACCGGCGGGTTTATGTGGTCTATCGACTGCTGAACAGCGTATGCAATATCACCGTTGGAGATGTAGTTAGTGGTAATGATGGAAAGCGCGGTTTCAAGTTCCTCGGAGATATGCTTTTTGTAGTTGGAAAGCAGCAGCTTAACGTATACATATGGCACGACAAGGCTTGCGGCAATGAGAATTACTGAAACGAGAAGATTATTGAACAGTGCTCCGAAAAGCACACCGACGCACCCGCCGATCACCGCCGCTGTTATCAGCAGCGTGAATTTGTTTTCGGAATGCGTTGCAGCAAGGGCGTTGGTCATGTTGTCAAAAAGCCGCTGGAGCCTTGACTTCCTGCGCTTTCCCTGTGCTGTCAGCACCTTATCCTTGAGAGATTTTTCTCGGTGGAGCAGCGACATAATATCATCGCTTATGCGCTGCGGCGTCAGACAGAGCAGAATGATTATCGCCGCGGTCATCAGCAAAGCGCCGAGTAAGCAGATTATTTTCATGCAGGAACCCTCCCGTAAAGTTCAAGTTTGGATTTCGGAACACCATTTCCACGCAGGCGCTTCATAAGACTTTCGGACGGTGCATTCACCTTTACGAACTGACCTTCAATTTTTACGGTGCCGTCCTCGCTTCTTTCCTCGGAGAGAATATCATAACGGTACAGAGAGCGTGTTTCGTAACTCTCGCTGCCTTTGTAGATGCACTCGGCGATCTCCATAATACGGCGGCTGCCATCGTCAAGCTGCTTCATGTAAATGCCTATTGGGAATGCCTCGGTTACAAGCGCAAGGATAACGCTGAAACTCATTGCCGGATAAGCCTGAAGGCAGAGCGTACCAAGACGACGGTAGATACCCTCGGTAGAACCTGCGTGTGTGGTGGTAAGTACCGTATGTCCGGTTCGCGCCGCCTCCTGCGCCTGCCAAGCCTCGTCATTCTTCATTTCTGCGACACATATCGCATTGGGGTGCATGGTCAGGCACATCGTAAGGAGTTTGGAAAGCGTAACGTCTTTGGTTGGATCATCAGTTTCCTTTGTGACCAGGTGCAGAACATCGTTGACTACACGACCGTTTTCATCACGCTTAACAAGGTCGAATTCACGAACGGATTTTTCAAGCGTGATAAGGCGCTTGTGGTTGGGATAGTTGCTCATGATATCCGCCATTATCGTGGTTTTTCCCGAGCCTGTTTCGCCGGCAAAGCACTGTGAAATTCCGTGTATAAAGCAGGTCAGCAGGAAATCGTACATTTCCTCGGTGATGGTTCCCGATTTTATAAACTGCTCGCGTGTTATTTTCATCGGGTTGACGATTCGGATAGAAGCACAGGGACCGCGTTCCTTATCGCAGATGTCGGTGTAACCAGCGGTTATACGGATATTGGAGCCGAGAAAACCCGTTGCAATGGGCTTTGCAGAGTCCCATGTAATGTGATTGTGGTGGATCAGCCGTTTGAGTACATCGACTACATGGGAGGCGTCGCGGAAATGCTCCTGAACCTTGAAACGTTCACCATGCGCAGGAATTACGGTAATATCGTCCCAGCCATTGATGTTGATCTCCTCGATATGCGGGTCGCGGAGATACTGCGTCAGCAGCGAATATTCAGCCATTTCCGTGTAGAGCTTATCGGAAACCTCTTTCAGTATCATGTTGGGGACATAGTAATTGTTATCCTTCATGTACTGTTGAATGAGCTGTTTCATCAGCTCCCTGTTGTCGGAACGGTACAGATCAACGGAATATTTCGTTGACATATACTGCTGAACCTTGGAAAGCAGCTCGTCAAAAGGTATATGGATACGCTCGATTTCCTTGATGTTGTTGGTGGCGACTTCGATAAACTCGCCCTTTGCGGCTTTCCTTTTGGGAGCAGCTTTCTTCTCGCCAATGGCGGATGGATTTTCCTCCACAACGGCATTCCTCTTTCTTTTGAAAAACGGCATTATTCCTTACCTCCCATCAGCATATTTGCAAGAGATTTTATAGCCTTGTTGTATTCGCTGTCGCTTACTCCGCTGTGGAGCAGAATAGACTGGTTGTAGGCTTCCGCAGCCTTTGTACAGAACGGGATAACACCAGAAATGTAACCGAGAGCGTTGCGCATTGAGGCTTCGTCCTGCGAGAAACGATTGTCGAGGGCAAGTGCACGGATAAAGTTCTTGTACTGATACTGCTCGCTTTTGAGGACGGGTTCCTGCGAGCCGTCAAAGACAAGTCCATTGAGGTCGCAGGTAAACAGTTCAACGGTTCTTGTTGCGTTGATTATCGCCCATGAGGTCATTTTTGAACCTATGACCGTGGACATACAGTCAACTATGATGTAATCTGCGGAATTTCGGAGATATGAGAACACCTGCGCCAGACGGGTATCATCAGGGCGTGGATATGTATTCGCGTTTTCACGGATATTGTAGCCGAGAACAAATATGCGGTCTGTTATGGGTAACAGGTTCCTGCGGAGGTCTGTTTCCTCAAATGATACGTCTGAAAGGCAGCGTCCAAGCGAACCGGTGAATTCCTTGTTGTTCGGCGCTACGATGGGAATTATCGGTTTTGTAACATCAGTTCCGACAACGATTATGTTTGCTTTGGGCTGAGTTTTTGAAATGTGGTTTGCAAGGGCAAGCGCGGTGGTAGTCTTGTAAGCACCGCTGCTGCCGTAAATCGCGAAAATCTTTGCCATAGCATATCACCCCCTGCCGCCGGAAATCACGATTGCAGGCTTGTCGGCTGTTTCAGCCGGTGTAGAATTATCCCCCAGTGCAGGAATTTCCACGACAGGTGCGCTTAAATCGAGTTCCGGAGTATCTGCTGTTCCGATTTCGGTATCCTCATTCAGGATTTCTTCGGGAATGTTCGGGGCATTATCGGGATTGACTATCTGCTCAATACCGAGAACGCTGCGCTGTGCTTCAAGGTATTCCTCCTTGTGTTCGGAATCGCCGCGGCACACAAATACTGCGTGGAGCGTTGTGTTTTCACACTGCGCAAGGCGGAGCGCCTGCGTCCTGTCCTGACATATCACGGTCAGAGTTGCGTAGAGGGACGGCTGATTATCCTCATCTTCGGCAGCGTTGACCTCATCAGCATCGTAGGTATCGTCAGAACCGCTGTCTGCCGTGGTTGCAAGCACCTCGACATACTGAAGTTCATCATAGATGATAGCCTTATCGTCGTTTTCCTCGTCAACGGAAACAATCTGAATGATGTCGCCCTGCTGGAGCTTTCCGGAAAGACCGTTTGCAAAGCTGCGGACGGTCACGGACATCGCAGTTTCGTTGAGATTAAGCTGACGGAGCAGCGTGTCGGAGCTGTCGATGGTATCAGATAGCTTGCTGGGTGAGAATGTATCTCCCGTGAACATTGCCGCAACGGTGTACTTCCCGATTATCAGTTCGGGGTCTGTCAGCATATCCGCAGGGAGATTGAGCGTACCGACCTCGACCGCCTCCAGCATGGACGGCTGTACCTGCGCGCCCTGCGGAATATCCTCCTTTAAGCGGATCACCGTTGTTTTCTGTTCAAGGATCGCGCTGAAAAGCGGCGTAATTCCAAAGCATAAGGCTATCGCAATAACGATAAGGATTATGCCTATCAAAGTTCTGTTTTTAGCCATGTAGGATTACCTCCATAATGTAGACGACCGCGTTTGCAGCGCATAGATAAGGCGCAAGCGGTATCTTGTTTTTGTTCTTTCCGATAATTTTCGCAGCAGCCAGTGCAAGTAGTATCGCCATAAGCTCGGGTATTGCTCCGATTACGAAAGCGAGAGCAGCGCACAGCTTAACATCTCCCATTCCGATATTGGCGATAAGGTTTGCGGCAAGCAGGACGAAAAACACGACTAGCAAGCCGATTATCCTGTCTTTGAATGAAATCCATGACAGAAACGGGCTTGCCAGCAAAATGATTATCGGAGCAAAATTGCTGATGGTGTGTGTTTTTATATCCTCAATGCTGATATGAGCGAGGTATATTGCAATGATAACAGCTACCGTCAGAACCATTTTGATTTATAGATGTATCTGTAAGTTTTCTGCGATTTCGCGAAATTCACCATATCGAATATCTGCCCGATAACGGACATTCTGGTTACAGGGTCCTTTCGCGTCATCATTATGCTGCCTGCGGCTCCAATCATGAGAGTTATCACAAGCACGGCGAGATTGCCTGTGACAAGCATAAGCAGCGCCGCGGCAATACCGAAGCCGGTTATACCAACGGCGCACTGCTTTAGTTCCGGCTTTCCAAAGCCTGTGAAATACTCGGTATCGAAGTTCAGGTTATAAGGAATATAGAGTTTCTTGCGGTGTTCCTGTTCCATTTGCGACCTCCGTTCATGAAAGATAGCTGATTATAATGTCCCTTACCACGAAAGGCACCTGCGCTATTGTCGCGAAAACGACCGTGTTCTTCAGTCTTTTGCGATATCTTGCAGCTTCCTCGTCCTCGTGCATGAGTTTTATGAAAAGGTAAACGACGCGCATACCAAGTCCCGTGCTTATGAGCCCCTGAAGAATATGGCTGAGCTGGTCGATCTGACTTGTATCCATAGTCTGCACCTCAACTTGAAAATGCGCCCTTTGCCATCTGAGCAACGCGGACAGTCTGGAATACGGTGTTAGTGATACTTCCACCGCCGCCTGTGGGTACGAAAAATTCGCGGAGTATTTTCGGCATTGATGTTGCTGCAAGCATACAGGCGATTCCCCACGGAATATTTGCCATGTTTATGATGTCCGTTGAAAGCAGAAGCGCCAGTCCTATCTTCATCAGCATGACCTGAGATACCGTTGTGATAAATGCCTTGACAAACTGCATTATGTAGGAACGGAATATTCCCTTGTCGTTTTCAAGCAGTCCGAGGCAGGCTAACGGCACTCCGCAGAGCATTACCTGCATTTCCACTCCGCGGGCGATGAATTGAAAGAGAAGAATAAGATAGAAGATAAAGAAAATAAGACAGGCGATAACGGGTACCACTCCGAGCGATGATAATCCTGTCACAAGCGTTGCGGTGTAGTTGGTTTCCGCACCGATACTTGTGAGAATGGTGTTTGTAACTACTGAGCAGGCGTCAACGAAAATATCATAGACCCACCTAAAAATCAGCGCAGTTGCAACAGCGCGGACAAAGTTTATTAGAAGCAGCATGGGGTCTGCGTCCGGATCGCCGTCAGTCCACAAAACATATATGTCGAAACCCTTTTTCAGAAATTTCAGCACCATAAGCGACATTGCGAAAGTGAATGCTATGCCCGTGACGGTCGTGAAGAAATTCGCTCCCGTACTCTGCGCCATTGTTATATCGCCGTGGAACACAATGTCGTAAAGCCCATTGAGCATGGTTTCGTTCATGAATGTGGTGATTATGCCGCTTATCAGTGCTATGCAAAGGGTAATGATTATAAAAGTCACTACTGACTCCTTTCCTCAAACAAACCCGCAGAACACTCCGTCCTGCGGGCTGTTTTTATTCGGAAATCATGCCGGCGGTATCAGCCCATGCCGAACATGGATGTTACCTTGCTTTCAGTGGAGGGCATGATGACATTGTTCATGAGGGCGATAAGTCCTACCAGCAGAATGCCGCCGAGTACAACGCCGATGATGATTACGATAGCGTGCTCGGAAACGGAGCCGCGGGTGTCCTCGATTTTCTCTGCGACGTTCTCCCTTGCGGTATTTACGGCGGTCATAGCCTTTGCCATAACCTTGTTCTTGGTGTCCCTGATTGTGTCGATAAGCTTTCTCATAATATTTGTTCTCCTTTGAAATTAAGTATTGGTTTGGGTGGAATGGGATAGTTTTGCCGTTCAGAACGGTTCCGGCATATCATAGTCGGAATTCTCCGGCGGCGCGTCCGCGTCTGTGGGAGTAGGCGCATTGCCGTAATCGGGAGCGGTATTCGTGGCGGTGTTCTCGGCAGCGTTTTCGCGGATTTTCTGGCGGTAAGCCTTGATAACGACAGAGGAAATGCTGTCGCGCAGGTCCTTGGAAAGCGGAAAAGCGGTATCGGAATACTTCTTTTCGCCTTCGCTGTCAACGTAGGACTGCTGCGGCATGGAAACGAACAGCCCCTCTCTGCCGTTGATGATGGAAAGCCCGTGGACTACGAATGCGTCGTCAAGCGTAATGCTGGCATAGGCGAGCTTGCTTGTCTTATCGCTGTTCACGGTTCTGATATGCTTGGGTTCGCAAGTTACTTTCATGGAAAGCCTCCTTTGTGTTGTTGGTGGTGATGATGGGGAAGATATCTGCTAGGGTGGAATGCCGGACGTGCATTGCATAGGTCAGTTACCTCCAAAGTATCCGGTGATGACGGACAGCAGCGATGTCGCAATTACCGCGCCGATAGTGGATACAACTGCGGTAACAATGCGATTGTTCCATTTTTTCTGATCCATCTCATCGGCGGCGCTGCGGCGAATACAAAAGTAGATGATACATACCGTACCGACTACCGCGGCAAGTCCGAGCAGCACGGTCGAAGCGTCGTTAAGGAGATTGGACATTCCGGTTGCAAGTGTGGACGAGCCGAGATCTCCCTCCGCAAATGCTGTCACGCTGACGGCAAGCGCAACGATAACGGCAGTAATGACTGCGGTGATACGCTTTCTGAACTTTGAACGTTTATTCTTCAAGGGTTTTCCTCCTTTCCTTTATGGAACATGGCTCCCGGTTCCCGCTGAACGACGCGAGCCATCCGCACGCCGGCAGGTGGCTGTTCTTCAAGCCTTTCCCATGGTTTCCATAGCTTTATCTGCACCTTCCCGCTGAATGCAGGGCGATTTTCTTCGTCCTGCATGATAAGGTCGGTGTTGTGCTGTTTTGACCCCAATCCCAACATACGGTTGAAAAGCCACTCCGAAATATCAGGGGATCTCATAACCGCAGGCGGGTCGGGTGAAATCAGCAGCGCATACGGTCGCTCAAAACTCCGTATTTCATAGGGAGTGAGCAGACTGCGCTCTGAAAGTGAGATGTTTGCCGAGCTTGACGGTGTGGAATATTTTTGCATTGAGCTGCCGAGCGAATAAGTCGATGTGGTGTACTTTCCGAGCATTTCGGATATTTCCTTGTTGGTTTCCATATCGTTAGTCTGGAGATAGAGCCAATATCGGCAGTTGCCCTTTGCAATATCCGCTATCTCCTTGCCGTAAACAAGAGTGAGCTGAGAAAAGCTCTGCAAGAACAGGTTCCATCGTATACCGTATCCGCGTGCAACCGTCAGCTTAGTTTCAAACTCGTTTATTTTCGAGAAGTTGCCGAACTCGTCAAGCACATAGTTGACGCGGTATTTCAGCCTGTTTCCGGATTGCTTTGCCGCAACAACAAGCTGTTCGTACTGCTGTACAACAAGGATCGTTACTATCGGGTAGAACGTGCGGCGCTCGTCCGGAAGAATTAAGAACAGAGCGTGTTTAGGCTCTGTGCCAAAACAGGTCATGTTGAAATCAGACGCGGAGGTTATGCGGTAGGTGTTGGGATTTGCAAACAGCCGTAGCGTAGTGAGCGCCTGGGTATAAAAAGAAGCGCCCATTTTATCGGGCGCTACCTGTGCTATTGCCATGGTCTGCCGCGCGGGGTGATTATCCGGAAGAGTGCGCAGATACTTGGTGTAGCGTATCTCCTTTTCGCCCGGCGAGGGTTTTGACATATTGGATATGAACTCATACACATTGGTGAGATTCTGATATTGCGGATCATCGCGGTTATCATAGACAACAGCGAGTATCGAGGCGACAATGACCGCCATTTCGCCGTTTGACCAGATAGGTTCAGAATTTTCGTTCTTTTCAACGAGAATATTTACAATGTCCCACGCGTGTTCACTGGCGCTTGTGAGGTCATCGTTCAGGACGTCGTCAATAATGCGCTGAAGCGGATTGTACCTGTCGGAACGATACGGCTGATTGAAATCAACAACATGAACTGTATATCCGACAGCCTCCAGAAATGTGTGAGTATAATGATACAGTTCGCCTTTCGGGTCGCTGACCACGATTCCCTCGCCGGCAAGCGCAAGCATACATATGGTCTGCAAAACCTCGCGGCGGGATTTACCGCCGCCGGTCGCGCCTATCGTGAGGGTATGCACATCATCTGTGAGGCAGGTGATGTATTCTTTCCCGGCGGAGTCGCGCTTTCCGACTACGATTCCTGCCTCATCGAACAGATTTTCGATCTTGAGTTTGTTCGGGGTGTAAGTCTGTCCGCTGTCAACTGCGGCAGCCCGTCTTTCGCCCTCGTCCAACAGCTTTTTAACTTCCGGTGATGTGGACGAAAGTACCAGTTCGTTGAACTTTCGGCGTTTCTGTTCCTCTGTCATAAAGCTAGCAGAACCGTGCTGTGCCTGACCGCTGGGTGCGGGTATCTTTATTTTCGGCGTGACGGTGATGAGGTCGGCTTCGTATGGTTTCTGCGAACAGAAGAAGTACATCACACAAAGCAGAAGTACCAAAATCATGAATATTCCGAACAGCTTTATTGACTGTCCATTTGCGAACACGCCACTTATCCACACAAATGGGTCAGGCGACAGATCAAGCGGAATATGCATGAACGCTGAATTCACAAGGTTTGTGAGGATTACCGACGCTGCCAGTCCTATGACCAGATAGAAAACGCACATCGCAATTTTGTATTTATTTTTCATAGCGTTCTCCGTTACAGCGACAGCTCGTCATCGGGGACATCGCCGTTGTTTTCCATTTCGTTGTGATGAACGATTTCGGCGGCGACCTCGGCTGATTTTTCGTGGAGCGAGGTTTCGTCTGCTGTGACAAGATGTTCGTGGAGCAGCTTGCTTTCCGTTTCGGTAAGTCCGTGATTGCAGGGTTTTCCAGAAAGCTCATCGGCAAGCTGCCTGATAATGTTGATAGCATTGACGGAAATGAGCTTTTCAGCATTGAGCGCCTTATCCGTCATGAAATCGTTCGGGACGCGGTGTTCGCTGTTCACTCTCTGGAGCAGGTCGAAAGAGCCGATATTAACGGCACTTTCCATGTATTCGGGAGCAGTTATTCTGAAATTCACGCCTAGGACGATCAGAATTTTATCGGGAGAAAGAGGGTCTCTGCGCTTGTATTCTGCAACTGCTTCGTCGAGGGTAATGTGGTCGGTTGTAGGTTCATGTGTGGTGTAATGCTGGCTGGTGTCAAGCGACATTACATAGAAATCAAAATCGCAGAACTGTCCGTGGTACCTGTATTCGCTGTTCATGGATACTCCTTTCAAAATAGAAATTGGCACTATTTCTTGTATAGTAGCAGCGCCGATTATCTGTATATTGTAGTTATGGATGGGTAGGGGCAATGTGCCAGTCGTCGTAGACATTTCCTCTAATTTTCATGTGGTCCGTAAGACGCAGCGAAAGCTGACCGGCAGGACACCATATATCAAAAACTTCGGCATATACTGTATAGTTTGCTCCGTCCGGATACCATATAGGCGTAAAATGCACTCGGTCATTGTAGGTGCTGTATTTGTTCGTTTTGAACACATACGCGCCGCCTATTTTTTCAAGAAGGCGGTTGTATTTTGCAGAGGACTGGCGGTTGAAATTGAATTCCGAAAACAGCGTATTGACTTTCTGTGTGTCTGTGCAGTATTCGGTATCGCCGGTAATTGTTGGCGTTACCTTTATCTGAATTCCGTATCCGGATTTCATGGTGTACAGTTCGTCTGAATCAGAGTATGTTGCGGTGTGGCACCTGGTTGACGGAGTTATCTCCATTTCTGCGTCAAGAGAAACGGAATATGTTATCTTGTGTGCTTCTCCCGACAGCAGGACTGCACCCTCATAAACGCTGCCGATCATTTTTTCTGCCTGCGCAGATGGGTAATATCTGTTGTCTATTCCCCATCGTTTCACAAAGATGAGCTGCTTGTCCTCATAGCTTGCCCCGAAATAAGGACCACTTGGGTTGCTGTAATCGGGATAGTCAGTTATCAGATTATACCAGACGCTTGCCGTTTCCAGTGATTCCTGCGACCAGTCGTAAGTCCAGACATACCATTCAAGACTCTGATTATTGTTTCGCGGTGCATAGTTGGAAATATTCGCTTCAACAGAGGACAGCGAATAGTTTCTGTGCCATGACGGGCGGGTGTCGGATACCTGCGGGTCGGGCGGTGTGATTTCCTCCACCTTTGAGATAGCGGCGTCGATAACGAGAGTCGTGCATTCGCTGCCGTTTTTATCGAGCAGATAAACTCCGGATTTATTGGATTTTATCTTGATTTCAATGTCCTGTGCAGAGGTCGGAGTACGCCACTTGAACCAGCCCATAGCCTCCTCACTAGCCGGACAGCTGAATGCGACGCTGCCTGTTGCAATGGTTCTGCCGGTGGATTTTGAGGTTATGGTATATGAAAAATCATTGCTGCCAGACTGTACAAAATCACCGTCCCTGTATGTACCTAACAGCTTGTAGGGAGAGTGATATTCGCTTGTGGAGTCGTTCTCAATGAACACCTTGATTCTGGCGTTGCTGTCCTGATACTTTATCTCGGTTTCGTCAGAGGTGTAGCCGTAAACGGTGTACGGCGAAGCTCCGGTCACATTCCCGTCAGCATCGTGAATGAGATTTGCACCGGCATTGATAACGTATCTGTTATCATCACAGAGCTGCTCCCTGAGTTTTGGAGTATCTCCGTGAGAATTAAAAATTGAGAACTGCGCGGAAGAAACCATATTGTCCGATGAGTTGTTGACGAAATTAAAAGAGGTGTAGACATAAATGTTGGTGTGGTATTCCGCCACATCATTGCCAACGATCTCTTCCTCGTCATTATCGGGTGGGTCATTCCCTAGAGTACCTATTCCCATGCAGCGGATAATGCAGATATCGGAGTTGTATTTGTCATGGTCGTCAAGTCCGGTGGAGCTGTTTATGTGATATGAGCTGTAATAGTCGCTTTCGGTCGGAGCATAAACGCTTACTCCGAGGTCAGGCTCAACCAGAAATGCAGAGCGCGGGAGATTTGAGTGCGTCAGCGGTCCCATAAGGCTGCGCATATTGCAGGTGGAATTCCACGCGGCGCTGTATGTAACCTTGTCGTAATGATTTAGAATTCCGCATTCGGTGGCGGAAAGCGCCCAGTTCATTCCGTCATATCGAAAATAAGCAACAGGCTCAAACGCTATCTTGTATTTACCGTCCACGAAATCGTCGTATTCAAGTTCGGGAATGAAGTGACAGATCACATTTTTGATGAACTGTTCATCCCCGATATACGCCTTTATCGCTTCATAGTTTGAGGTGTTGTTTGCAGATACTATGTCTATATCCGACAGACCGACGACATATTCAGCCGTGTATCCGCTGCCCTGAATCCTTGATGAATCAATGGTAGCCCGCTGAAATTTGCCTACTGATACCGCGTCAACCGCATTGTAGGTAGTACCGACATAGCTTGATGAAAGCCATGTTGTTTTTGGAATAAGCTCGGTGCCGTCCGCAAAATGCATGATATTGCTTATTGATGAAATCGACGATTCTCCTGTTACGTCAAGGGTGCGGTAGACCTTTGTCTGGGTTTCCGCTTCATAGACAGTCAGGCGCAATGCCTCAAGGTCGGCATAAGGTCCATCATAGATATTGCTGCCGTTGTCCTTTTTAAGAAGCCAGCCGTTATCTTCCGTGCCGTGCTTAAAATCGGAGCCGTCGCCATTTCCGAAATTCACTCCGGCAAAAGCGTTCGCTGAACAGAGCAGCATAGTTGAAGCAGCAAGTGCGGCTGCAATTATTTTTCGTTTCAGTTTCATTGTTCCTCCGGAAAACAAAAAGGCAACCGCTTTTACGCGATTGCCCGAAAGTTATTCTGTTGTATGTATCAGCTGAGTATTACATTGCCTGACGGGGTGAAATCGGGAGCAGTTTCCACATTGGTAGGACCGCCTTCTATCCACCGTCTTGCGATACCATTATAGATCCACGTCTGTCCCTTGTCGTCAACATATTCGTCGCCGCTGGAAGGAGTGCTGGGGAAACCGTTATCGGCAGGCTTCTGTTCAACGGGCGGCGTGGTATCGAAAGGTTTCTGTGTTGTAGTGGTGGCTGCGCCTGTTGTCACAGCAGGCTTGACTTCGTTTGACGTATCGTCACCGACCGGCTCATAAACGGCAGTTTCCTTTCGGGTAGTAGTGACGGCAGTGGTTGTGGAATCCGGCTTATCAGCATTATCATTTATGGGAACGGTTGTTGATTCATCACGGGTACTTGTGGTTTGCGCGGGGGTAATTGATTCTACAGGCTCGTTTTCTGCGGTTGTATTGTCCTCGCTTGCGGTTCCTCTGTTGATTGAGATTTCACCGTCATCGGAGTCTTTGGTGACATAGGGCAGATCCCCTATCGCGCCGATCTGGTCATTGAGTCTGTCTGCGTCAGTCGGAGCATTTAGTCTTATTATCAAAGATACTGCTCCTGCAAGAACCGCGATGATCGCAAGTATAATAATTACGGTTTTAGTTTTAGATTTCATGAGTTTTTCCTCCAATAAACTGGTGGCATATATTTCCTTGTATTTATAATACCATATATTCTGCATTTTGTCAATTAGTTTGTATGCGAAATCATTTACAAGAAAGGGAAAACGATTTTGTGCATATTGACATCTACGAATTACAGCACTATAATAATACATGGAAAGCTATATGTATTCCGGGTTGATAACAATGGGACATGATGTCTCATTGTTAGGGGTTACACCTCGATCTCCATATCGAAATCCTCGTCATCGTCCACATAAGGGACATCGCTTTTGTCGAGGGAGAGAACACGCTGCACAGCATTCTCAAAGGATTGGAGATAACGATCTGGCTGTTCATAGCGCCGCATTGCTACAAGGTCGTCATGTTCGACAGCGTGATCAAGACCTGCCGAATATCCTATGACATTATCAATACTGGTCTGGCTGCGCTGCCGGGGAGTTAGTTCATCGCGATGTTCACGCAGCCATGCAAGATTAGTATCCGCAGCAAACGCTGCCTGAGCTTTGCGGGCATTTTCTCTTATCTCGTCCGACCGCGCCATGTATTCTTCCGGAACTACCGGCGGAACCTCGCGGGTGCATATTCCCATGCCGGCAAAGAGCGGGCATTCTTCTTCAATTTGCTGTTTGCGTCTGATTATGTGAGCGCGGACAAGATTGAGATTTACGCCGTCTGCCCAGCAGGGATCCTGCCCGCCATGCTGATAAAGGTGATCCCATCGGGCAAAATCTTTTTCAAGTTCAGATAACAGGTCCATTGCATTCCTCCTTTAAGTCGCATAACGCAGACATATATCTTGTTTACGGATCATTGTCCGGTCCGTTGAATTCCTCATCATCAAAGTGTGGCTCGATATTGTTCTCTTTTGCATAGCGTTCAACTGCGTGTCTGATACCTGTCCAGTATGGAATGTTGCAGTCATTGTACTTATCTCTGAAAAGCAGCGCAATATCTTGTAATACGTTCTTGCCGAAATCAGAGATCGAAAATCCGCAATCTTCGCTTTCAAGGAAGTTCTCTACATCTTCGGTAAGATAATTCATTTCCTGTACCCGATATGCTGATTCGAGTTCATCAGCGGTAAGTTGAATACTGAGAGAAACGCCTTCGTAGCTGCGGGAGATTGAATATGTCTGTTTGGAATTCTCCTCAACAATGGGACATGATGTCTCATTGTTGATATAACACGCTGCATTATAGAGCATTTCTTCAAGTTCCGGAATGCTGACAGAGGCGGCGAGTTTTTCTTTGCAGAAAGCTATCATCTCGTCGCGCGTTCCGGTTTTCAGAATCCCGCCCGTGGCTGTTTCGGTCAGAATAAATTCGCCCTTGTGGTGTGGGTGGAGTGCTATGCAGTATTTTTCAGCGGTATTGTTGGTATCCATGTTTTGCTCCTTGTATCACATTTCCGGCTGTTCGTCATCGTCAGGTTCTTCCGGCGAATCCTCCTGCTCATCTTCTTTAAGGAACTGATCCAGATTGGACTGTTTTTCGATAAGCACGGGGCGCAGCGCTTCCATGTATTCGCTGTCCACACACTGGTCAATAAAGAAACCCATTGTGTTCAGCACCGGGGTATCAAGCGGCGTTGTAATCAGTACATCACCGGTCAAACCCTCACGGACAATGTAATTAGCGACATCTTCGAGGGTATTGGGTATCTCAGTCTGTACGCCTGTTGCGCTGGAGTAGCCATAAAGCACATCGTAATCTTCGAACTTGTCCATTGTAAAATCTCCTTTCAAACAATGAGACATCATGTCCCATTGTTACACTCCGTCACCATCGTTACCTAAACCGTATGCAATGTTCAGCAGCTCTCTGGCTGAGGCGAGCTGTTCAGCTTCGCCGCGTGGTTTGTCTTTAAGGTACTGACCGGCATATTTCATGGCGGTGGAGAGGATCTGCTCGTGTGTTCTGCCATCGGTATAGTTTTCGGTCAGCATACCGATAACCACGGCAAAAGTAATTGCTGATGTTCTGCTTGCTTTCGCACAGATAGGGATAATGCGCCTTTCGAGAATTCCATTTATCTGGCTCATATAGGGACCGAGGGAATTGTTGACTTCTTCGTGAATGTACTGCCGGATCATGCTTTCTCCATCAGCATAGGAAGTCAGCGTAAGACTTTTTTCTACAAGCTGTCGTACAGCCTGATTAAATGGAATATGCTTTGTAGCGGCGTATGTTTCTATCTGCTCTGACATTTCCGGCGTGAGGTAAATTGATCTTCTGATATTATCGCTCATCGAAAATCCTTTCAAAAACCTGTGGTGAATAAATTCACCATGAGATTATTATTTTAATCAAATGCACCGCCTTTGGCGGTGCGGTGTTAGGTAGCGTGGTTCACCACGCTATTCCTGCCAAATGAGATTTGGGATTGCCCGGGTCACAGAACGTTTGCGCAAAGGATTGCTGAAAAGAGAAATATGCACAAACAATGAGACATCATGTCCCATTGTTTATATCTCCGGCTGCTCCTCGCTGCTTTCCTCGGCAATATCCTCGCGTGCTTCTCTTGCCCAATTGGGAATGTGTTCCTCACGCATGGCACCGAGGAAGTTGTCGCTGGTAATGGTGGTTTCTTCACGATCATACAGAAGTATTCCGTTTATTGCACCGCCGTACTCCGTAGGATCGCAGCCCTTTCCTGACTGTGCAAGGAAAAGCTGATTTTCTGGAGTGCAGTTACTTGGGGTGAAAAATTCAGGACGTATTATCATGATTCGCCCCGTATAATCTGAAACATCCTTGTCAACGGACACATCTCCAAACATCTCGGAGGTAAGAACTTCTCTGAGGTCATCTTCACGTTCGTCGATGTATTCTTCATACTCGTCATCGTTGCCGAAACCAAAATCATCGCGGTATTTAGCTGCCATTTCAGATACTATCTTGTCAATAGCGGGTAATCGGACATCATATCCGTTGGCACTGAGCAAATCTTTGAAGTGATCTTCGACATTCTGCTGATCGACCATATTCCAGATTCCGTTGCACTCCTCGTCAGTCAGATCAAAGCGCATATCTTCGCCGTTGACATTACGGATAATTGAACCTATCTTCGGAGCGAGTTCTTCAAATCTGGTATGCTGATTAACATCAGTAAGCGCGCGGGTAAACAAGTCCTGATATGCTAAAAGGAGATTCTTCTGCGAATCGTTGGACGTGAAATAATGTCCCCATACTGCGGATATTCCACCGTCTTGGCTGCCGTTGAGCCAGGTCACATAGCTGCTCGGCATATTTTTGTTCTGTCCGAGAAGAAATTCGGCGGTAGGGGTCTTAACCGTCTGAATTATGCGGTATCCTTCGACTTCACGCTCTGTGCTTTTGTTCATCTCCAGAAATGTGAACCTTACCTCTTCTGCAACGCCGTCAAGGAGAACAGGGTGAGTAGTTACGAGCGTCCGGTCGGCTATCGATCGAAGTTTATCAGTATTGGGATATGCTGAAAGGAACTTACTTGCCCATTCCTTGTTGGTAATATCCACGCGACCGTCAGATTTGAGGCTGTCAACGCGGAGCGCGAGCATGAGCATAGTTCTTTCAAAGCCGAATTCTTCGGTGAGTTCCGCAGTAATTTTCTTCACATCAAGGTGATTATTGTTGAAATGCTCGGCGATTGAATGGTGTATTTTTGTTCCGCATTTTTCGCAAAGACTTAAATTTTCACGGTACTGTTCGATTTCACCGTTTTCTTTGGCATATTCAAAGCTGTTTTTGTAAATGTCCATTGTGTATTCCTTTCATTAAATTTCCGGCTGTTCTTCATTGTCCTCTGCCGATTCTTCCTCGCGGGGATCATATCCGATTATCTCCGCGGCGAATTTGTACGCTTCTTCTGAGCCTTCCTCCGGCGAAAAACTTTCAACGAATTTACCGTTCTTGTATGTGTTTCTGCCGAGGTTACAGCCAAAGCATTCGTCTGCCCAGCTATGTTCAAATTCAAGCGCGGAGAACATTTCGGCGAGCTTGTCAACGACGGGATTCGGGCTTGCCCATGCGGTGCAGAATGCAAGTGTGTTCTCGTCAGTGGAGGCAGGATAGTAGGCATTCCACTTTGTTCCCCAATTCTGAATTGACCATTCATACCATGTTGGCTGCCCGTATTTTTCGATATTATGGGCAAGCTTTTCTCCGACCCGCGCTTCCTCTGCGTCCGGCGAGGGAAGATAGCAGTTTACAAGATGGGTGCGTTCCTGGTTGTAGTATTTGAATATCGCTTTGTACAGTTCCGCAAAATCCTTATCGCTGAGCTTTTCAAAGCTTGAGTCGTAGACAGGTGTGCAAGGATTGACCATTGTCAGATAATTGTTGATGTGACCACGGATCGCCGATATTCCATCGTGGGTTACTCTGAGTTCTTCGGGCATGGGAATGACCTTATTGAAATCAAAGCACGGAATGCCCTCGTCTGTCATAACAGTCACGGCAGCCATCATTCGTTTTACTTTTTCCTCGTCGCCCTTGACTCGGATAAAGTTATATACGTTATTTTTTGCCATTGTGCCTCCTTGCGATTAAACAATAGAGTTTTGTGCGAAACACATAATGCGAACGTTATGTCTCATTGTTTGTTTCCCTGATAAGCCTTTCTTCTATCGGCAGCATGATATTTTCATATCCGCTGAACGTGATTGCTTTCTCCAACGGAACCATTTCTTCATCAGTTATAATGATTCCACAATCCGCGTCAGCAATCGGTTTACACATAATGAAAGTTCCGGTACGCCCAACAGAAATAAAGTTGCGTATTTCGCAAATTTCTCTGCTTCCGTCAGGGTCGCGGAAATCGTAGGCGTAGAATCCTTCGGGAATAGAGCTTCTGTCTATAAGTGCTTCTGTCAGAATAGCGGTCTGTCCGATTATTTCATACAGCCTATATTCAGCAGAGAAAGCGTTAACCGTAGTCAGACAAACCACCTCCAGTATTACATTTCCATCTCTTCACTTTCACCCTCGTCATCATCGTTATCATCAACGATCTGGTCGTCGTTGCTGTCGCTGCCGAATTCAAGCTGGGCATTAAGGTATGCCTGCTTTTCGATAAGCTCTTTCAGTTCGGCGGCGTATTCAAACGGACGGTCGTAAAGAGATCGTGCGTTAGCAAGCTGCTTTTCTGCTTTTTCAATAGCTGCGGAGAATTCTTCCGGCTGCTTTGCAAGCCTTTCAAGCATATTGTCGATACGGGTGATAGCACCTGTACCGCTGTTGTTGTAGTCGGATTTATACAAATTCGCCCACTTGACGAGGATGCTGCAGCTGTACTGATCTGAACGGCGCAGCCCTATTTCAAAGCCGTGATACTTGGCAAAGAAAACAGGCTCTCCTCCACGGAAAGCCTCGCCAATCATATAAGCGCGTGCCTTGCTTTCAAACTCGGCAGCGGCTTTTTCTTTTTCAGTAATCATACGCCCATCAAACTCTATTCTGAAACATTCATCTATATATGGATTGCTGTTCAGCGTCTGAATATCTATGATAGCGTTTTCGCGCTGACGGGTGAAACTCTGAATGTTTTTCGGGTACACCTCCTGAATATCGTGGGCAAGCTGCCTGTGATGTGAGAGGTATTCGGTTTCAAGCAGCGAGAGCCTTGCGACTTCATTATCCACCGTGAGCTTTTCAGCTACCAGCGGATTATCGGTAGTTGCAGCCTTCATTTCTGAAAAGGTAAGAGCCACCTCGTCAATGTCCTTGCAGCTGCGGGAAACCGGCTTACCGGACAGCACCTTTGAAGCAGTTTCCTGCTTCTTCTCAAGAAGCTGCCAGCGGTAAGTGTCGAATGTTCCTTTAGTTGCGTAGTAAATTACGGTCACTTCGGGATTATTGTTGCCCTGACGTATTCCGCGACCGTTTCGCTGTTCAATGTCGGACGGACGGTATGGTGCGTCAAGATGGTGCATGGCAATAAGGCTTCTCTGGATATTCACACCGGTGCCGAGCTTACCAGTCGAACCGATGATAAGCCGGATTTTTGCCTCGTTCACTTTTTCAAACATCTCTATGCGCTGCTTGTCATTCTTCGCGTCATGGACAAAGGCGATTTCCTCCGGCTTGTACTGACCGCTTTCAATGAGTTTCTGCTTGATATCCTCATAAACGGTGAATTTACCGTCATATTTTGGGGTGTTGGTATCACAGAACACTACCTGTGCAGTTTTAGGGTTCTCGCGGTTGATTTCAAGGATTCGTTTTACGCACTGATTTATCTTTGAACCCTCATAATCCTCGGCTTCGGGGTCAAGTATACGACCGTCCAGCGCTACCTTCGTCATGTAAGTACAGATTGCAAGCATATTATCTTCTTCGGGTTTTACTGCGCCCGATTCGATTTTCTTTGCCCGCTCCATGCCCTCATCACGCTGTTCTTCCTGCGATGGAGAAGGTTCGCAGATTATCATTTCCGGCTTGCCGCCGCTTATCTGAGGCAGCTTTAGATAGTCAAGATCGCCGGTTTTTACAAGGTCAGTGACCTCGCCGAACAGATTACAAAGTTCCGGAAGATTAACGAAATTCGCAAATCTGGTGCGCATACGAAAACCGCTGCCGGAGGGCTTGACTTCCATAGCCTGTGTTATCTCTCCGTAAACCGAAGCCCAGTTGTCGAAATACTCGATACCGAGATCGCGCAGCGTAGGAAATTGCAGAAGATACTGCCACACGAACATTTCAGAAATTGCATTGGAAATAGGAGTACCCGTCATCAGGCAGACACCGCCGCCGTTGTTCAGCTCCTGTATGTAGCGTATCTTGATTTCAAGGTCGAACGCACGCTGTGAATTTGAGCTGACATTAACTCCCGCGACATTGTTCATCTTTGAAAAAATCGCTAGGTTCTTGTATGCGTGTGCTTCGTCAACCACAAGATAGTCGCAGCCAAGATCCTCAAAACAAATGAGGTTATCCTTTTTGAATGCCGCTCTGAGCTTTTCTACCTTTGTGGTTATGGATTTTCTCATGCTTTCAAGTTTCTTTACTGAAAGCCGTTGACCCTGATCCTGCCTCATCTGCTCGATGGATACGGTCAGAGCGTCTATCTTTCGTCCATAATATTCCTCCTGTCTTTCAAGGGAAACTGGTATCTTCTCAAACTGCGACTGCGATATTATAACCGCGTCAAAGTTGCAAGATGAGATTTTCGCAAGGAACCGTCGGCGGTTGCTGGTCTGGAAATCCTTTTCGGTTGCCACAAGGATATTCGCCTGCGGGAAGAACCTCTGAAATTCCTCGCCGAACTGACCGATAACCGCATTAGGTACAACATATAGTGGTTTATTTATTGCGCCTATGGATTTGAGGTACATTCCAAGCGCTGCGGAAGCTGCCGTTTTACCTGCGCCGACCTCATGAGCCATAAGCCCGCCGCCGGTTGCCGCAAATCTGGCGATCACATCTTTCTGGTGCGGACGGAGCGAAAGGCTCTTTGCCATGCCGGGAATCTCAATGTAGCTGCCATCGTATTTTCGCGGAGTTATAGCATTGAAACGGTTATTGTATATCTCCTCGATGGTTTTGATTCGCGTGGGGTCTGCGAGTATCCATTCATGGAATGCCTGCTCGATTTTTGCCTGCTTATCACGTGCGAGAATGGTTTCCTTGCGGTTGAGCACATACTTTTCACGCTCTACGCCGTCGGAATCACGGTAGGTAACTTTATCCTTGACTTCGGCTTTGCGCTGATTGAGAACAAGTTCGGTCAGCTCGTAAGCGTTCAGCCTTTTTGTACCGAATTCTTCGTTGACCTTTACACTGCGCTCCGAGGTTTTGTTCGGAATGCGCCATTCGTTTGTGGCGGGGATATATTCACAGCTAATCACCGCGCGTGGCAAAGCAGAATTACGCGCCCACATACTCGTTTCAAAAGTGTCGTACATGAACTGAGTGAACATCTCTGAGGGAATGAAGAACGACCCAAGACGGAAACTTATATCCGCAATGCTCAGCTGCGGAGGCTGGTGTTCCTTGAGTGCCTCTACATTTCGGCTGAAACGCTCTGGATTTTCTTCAGCTTTGACTATCGCAAGTCCGAGCTTGTCACGGGTCCTGCCAGAGAGGTATTCCTCGGCAGTTACCCAGCCGCTGTATTTATCGCCGCCGTTTCGCGCGGGGTCACAGTAAATCTGGTCGCCGAGCTCCTCAATTATCTCGTCCTCGGTCTTGCCGCATAACCCAGCCATATATGCCAAGTCTATCTTCTGCTTGAGATTGAGGGATAGGTGCATTGCTTCAACGGCGCTGTCGGCGTGAGTGGGGTTTCGGTACTGATTAACGGTACGCTCGCGGAATACATCGGCTTTTTTGATAACAGGCTTGTTATCCGCGCCGCGGGATTCTATTTCAAGGGAAAACAGTTTGGGGCTGCGGACATCATCTGCAAATCTGCGCTGGTTTGCCGCCGATGACAGGGGTCCATATCTTTTTACGAAATCGTCATAGGCGCTGTTGAGTACAAGCCTTTCTGCTTCAAATACTTCGTCCGAACAGCCGCGGCGCTGACTCATAATAATATGGTCGTATTTCTGGACAATATCGACCATCATGCGTATCGCCCTTGTAGAATTGGAATCACCGGAGAATGGTTTCGCTGTATGATTATCCGCATAGTACAGCCGGTTGTCCTCAATATAGTATGTGAACGGCTTTACTCCGTCCGGAATTGAAAATACCTCTGTTTCGTCCTCGTCAATTTCTTCAATTGTAGGTTCTGCAGAAAATGTCGCGGACAATCGGGAAATTGCCGCGTCAAGCTGCTCCTGCAAATTACCGTTTGGAACTACCGTTATTTCCCGACCGAAACGACCGGTTATCTCTTTCAGTTCGCCGAGGATATTTTCGACGTGCTGTGCATAGTATTGGTTTCCCTGATACCACACATCGCCGACGCGCAGACTGCCGCCAATTGAGATCCACGGCGCTGTTTTGTTCAAGTCCATGCTGTCGATTTCTTCATCGGTGAGGACATTCTCTCTTTTCTGAAAAAAGAGAATATCCGTAACGGTTTCTGTCCCAGCCGATTCAAACGCATTGTTCGGCAGGCGGACAGCGCCGATAAGCTCTGCGCGTTTGAGCATTTCCAAGCGCGGCTGCGTCAGATATTTGTCGAGCGTACCTTTTGAGGTAATGAGCGCGGCTATTCCTCCAGCTTTGAGCAGGTCAAGCGACTTGATGAAAAAGTAATCGTGAATAAGGTACTCGCTGTCGTACTTCGGGTCGTAAGGCTTGAAATCCCCGAACGGCACATTTCCGACTACGATATCATAAGGCTTTTCAAGCTTTGCACGCTCAAATCCCTTGTTCTGAATATTGGCGCGTGGATAGAGGTAGTGCGCTATTCTTGCTGTCAGAGTGTCGATTTCTACGCCGTCAAGGGTGCTGTTATTCCGCATTTCTTCCGGCATATTGCCGTAGAAGTTACCCGTTCCCGTTGACGGGTCAAGTATGCGACCGCTCTTAAAACCAAACTGCTCCAGACCTTTGTATATGGAACGGATTATTACTGGATCCGTATAGAACGCGGTATTTGTACTCGACCGTGCATTGCGGTATTCCATTTCTGACAGCAGATTTTTCAGTTCGGTGTATTCGCTGTTCCAACTGTCGTTATCTTTGTCGAATGCTTCCGGAATGCCGCCCCAGCCGCTGTATCTGGCAAGCGTGGTCTGTTCTTCCGGAGTAGCGTAGCGCTTTTCCGTTTCAAGCTGATTCAGCAGCTTTATGGCGGTTATGTTGTCCTGAAACTTTGCTTTTTTGCCGTGTGAGTATTCAAAATCAGCAGGGATCACAAAATCGGCAGGTTCGGGCTTCTTCTCGATAGGTGGATTTTCCTCCAACAATGAGACATCATGTCCCATTGTTTCAGAATCATTTTCTTTTTCAGCAATCTCTATTTCAAGACCTCTCTCAAAAAGATAATCTATCGCATTGTCGATTTCCGAAAAAGACTGAATGCAGCAGTCGGGTATTTTCTCCCCACCGAAAGCTATGCGGTCTGCTGTAAGAATAAGGCTCATGCCGTCGGGGACAAGTTTCCAGTTCTCAAACTGAATTGCACTGGCATTCTGAACGGGAACATCATCTGTGCTGCGCATTTGGCTGTCGATAAGCGGTATCTCGTCGCCATTGCGGACAGCCTCGTAAAGTTCGCTGAAATACAGTCTGCGCTTAGGATCAGATTTGCTTTCCTCCAACAATGAGACATCATGTCCCATTGTTTGGTGCAGGGCATCCTTTATCTGTTCAAGCAGCTTTTCATCGGAATCAAATCCCACATTGGGAAATCTGACGTCCTCATCTGTTTTCAGAAATGTAATGTTGTGTTCAGACAGGTATTCGTCGGACAGCGTACATTTCGGAGCGCAGATAACATATCTGTCAGCCGGCTTTGTCCGCAGGAGAGTGGAAACGCATACGGAATCGGGGAACAGATAGTAGCCTGTTCCGTTTTCCTGTCCGATGGAAAAATCGTACCCTATGGAATCAAGATACGCAATAGCGTCGATCCCTGTCTGCGTGCTGTACGGATTTTCATATTGGATACTCTCCCTTGCGTGACGAACGCAGTTTCTGAGGTGATTATCATTGTCTTTCTGGGAAAAGTATTCTCCGCTGTCGAGCAGCCCGGCAGCCGTTTTTGCAGCGACATTCCATCTGAACAGGACATCTTCGCCGGAATTCATGGTTATCTTAATTCCCTTGGCATCGTACCATGAAAATTTGAACGTATCGGATACGCTGGACGAGCCGCCGATTCCGTATTCCTTTTTCAGAAAGTTCGCGAATTCATCGGTGCTTGGGTGCTCGCTATTATAATAAGTATATACCCGCCATTTTCCGTCCTCAAAACCCGTTCCTGTCATGAGCAGTTCTGTCAGTGCAGCATTGTTTTGATCCTTACTTGTTTCAGCGGCTGGCGGAGCAGTATCAAAAAGCGAATACTGATCACCTGAAAGAAACGAGGCGGATCCTCCGTCTGAAAAATCCACCTCGTTATCATATTCTGCTGTTTCAGTTAAGCTGCCGTCATCATCGAAATGGTTATCGTGCTCAGTTCCGCTATCGTGTTCCTCGACCGAACTTCCGCTATCAGCCAGTTCACGCAGTTCCTGATCGTATCCCATGCCGAGTTCTGCGCCGCTGTGAATATCTCCGTCAGCTGCTGCTCCCTCGTTTCGGTGTTTGGGCTGAACTGCGTTCTCTGTTTCAGCGCCTCCAGGGTTTCGCTGCGGCTGCGCTCCGCTTTCCGGGCTATCTCCTCCCATATCGTGCGGTACAGTCCGCTCATGTTTATGCACTGAAGTACTGTTCTGTCCAGCTCCGCCATCAGATCGAGGGCTTTCAGGGCGAGTATGCTCATGTCCTTCCTGCCGTAACTGTCTGCTTTCGGATAGTAAATCCCGTTCTTTTCCTCGCAGGGAATCTCGCAGATCTCGTCCGCGAACATTACTTTCATCATGGTTTCGCTCATTGATTTCACTCCTTACTGCCTTGTCAATTTCTCTTAAAACCTGTTTTGCAAGCTCGAAACCGGCGTTGCCTATCTCTATCCTCGATATTTCCTTTTTCAGCAATCCGATGTTTGAGAAATCCGCCTGAATTTCGGCAGGAGCAATACCGCAGCGCGTCATACAGATCACCTTTGCAGAATCATAAATAAGCTGCCGCACTCTGGAATCTGTTGAAACAGTCGGTATGCTCTTGCAAATATAATTATAACTGCTAATCAATTTATTGTCAAGGCTTTTGGTTATGAGATGGTGCAAATTAGTTACATTTACACCAAAATATTCTTCTGATTTGGCGATAATGCCGTCAGCCAGACGAGCGTTCATTTCCCACTTGGGGGTTATCGCGTTTCCATAAGTCTGCGAGATGTCGAACAGATATTTTGCGGAGGTGTCGAATTCGCTTGCAAATATTATCACGGACTTTTCACGGAACTTGACATATCTGCCCATCTTCTTCCACTGTTCAAAGGAAGCGACTGCGGTTGCGTTGGGGAGCTGTTCAGTCAGGAGCATACCCTCGGTGAAGTTTGCGAGTTTCCAAAACGGAGCGATCTGCCGTAGCATTTTGTCCCAGTATTCCGGACGGGAGAGCCGTGGAACAAGCTGTCGGTAGAGCTGTTCGACCTTATCGTATTTTGATGACATTATGTTACCTCGTTTAGAAATAAATCTGTATTCCCACAATAATGGCTGCGATTATCATTGCTGAACTGACTATTTCAAGCGTTTCTATGAAAGATGTTTTATTCCCGCGCATTACTCCACCTCGATATCCGTGTGTCTGACAAAGTATTCTTCAAGAGCCTCCGCAATTATCCGTTCAGCAAAAGCCGAGGTTTTTCCGCGGAACCAGCGTTCACGGACAGAATCGGGGATCCTGATTTTCGGCGCAGGCTTCGGCTTTTCGGTCACGATGTCCTCCATTAGTTGAGCAGTTATCGCGTCTTTGCTGTCGAAAGGCTTATGCAGGGCAGCGTCCATTATTTCTGCGGCGACCTTTGCGGTAAGCCTGCGTTCAGTTCTTATGAGGGTCTGGGCAAGCATATCCTGATATTTACGGTCAAGGTCGCGGATAGTGACCGCCACATCAAGCGGGATCACGGGACCTATCAGATTGAGTATCGTCATGTTCATATCCGAAATTACAGAGAGCTTATTCAGCTCATCTTCGGACAATCCGGTGAAATAGCTTATCCTGTGGTCGATTTCCTCGCAGTTGTCAAGGACAGCTATCATCTTTGTGAGTTCAAGTGCTGTCATGTCCCTTACACGGAATAGGTTGGTTATAGCCATGACCTGATGGCAGATTTCATCGGTGAGGGCGCTCTTGCTGCCAACTCTGCAATAAAGCTTTGTCCATGTGCCGAGCGTGACCGCCGCTTGCTTCCGGTTATGCCCTGAGATTATCTTGTATACGCCATCATCAGCAGGCACAACAAGCAGTGACTCATTCATTCCGTTGTCGGTAATATCATCGCAAAGCTGTTTCATGGCTGTCTTGTCGAGGGGTGCGAACATCATATCATGGTACGGGATCAGCCGTGAGAATTCAAGGCGTAGCTCCTTTTCGGGAAAGTATTTGTCAACGAAATTATCAACAAATGCTATCAGATCCTCGGCGGATATGTATTCTTCCTTTTCCGGTACAGGTTCGGTTAAATCCTGCGGAAGTTCATCCGAATCAATGAGCAGTACAGGAACTGGTGCGGTTTCTGCTGCGGCTTTGCGTTCATTTTCCTCACGCTCTTTTGCCTCCCGTGCATCAAGCTCGGACATATCCATGAGTATTTCGTCGGGGATTTCGGTATGAACTTCGCCGGTAATTATGGGTTCCTGCGAAATTAAAACAGGCTCGACCGGCTGCGGATTTTCTTTAATTATGGTTTCGCGGCGCTTGATATCCGCATTTCTCGCGGTTTTCGCGTGCTTGCTTATGTTTGATAAATTCATAGTTTGTCCTTATTCGATTGTATTCATCAAAGCGTTCTCTACAAGAGCGTTTACGACGATTTCGCGGGTTTCCTCGCTCTCGCCATTCATAACTGCGGCTATCTCATCGCCGGCTTTTTCAAGAATGGAGGTGATTTTTTCGATAACCTCGCGGCAGTGTTCGTCAGAAATGAGGATTGCAGATTTGTTTGTTTCCATTTTGGATTTCCTTTCCGCCGGTTAAGGCTCATGTTCGCCAACGCAGTTCGGACAGCAGTCTGTATAGAATATCACGTCAAAATCCTCGGAGCAGTCAATATCGGCTACCATGTCCGGATAGTTTTCAATGATGTGATCCTGAATTTTTCCGAGCATATCCGCGTCTGTGGGGAGATTTGTTCCGAACAGCGAATTTACCTCGTCAAAAGTGATGTGCCAGTTTCCGGATTCGGTATTGCTGGTTCCTGCGGCAACGATGTATTTTGCGATTTCTTTGATCATGGTTCTACCTCTACAACGCGCCTATCATGGACATCATTATTCTGAACCCGAGAGCCACAAGGACAGTACCGCCTACCATCGCGATTCCGAAAATAAGCAGTGTGGGAGGTTTGCGCGGTTCTTTGGGTGGTTCGTTATTTATCTTGATTTCTTCATCGAACATCTGAAACTCCTCCGGGAATGAAAACAATGAGACATCATGTCCCATTGTTTATAAAGAACACTCCTGCTGTTCGTTGTCATCAGGAGTGTTATCTATATTTTCGGCGGTCATGGTGATGAACTGCTCGACAGGTATCGTACTGCTGCGGAATTTCAGCAGATCTTCATTCCAGTCCTTGAATATGGAACAGGAAAATCCGACAGTGAAAACCCTGTCAGGATAATTTGCTTTCAGCTTGTGCTGAAGCTCCTCCGCAGCCTTTTTACCTGCCGCGTCATTATCGAGAGCAATGCTGACCTTATTGATTTCCGGGTGTTCGGTAAGATACCGCTGAACCGCACTGAAATTCCCGCAGCCGTTTAAGCTGATACGGTGGTCTTTTGTCCAGTCAATTCCGAGCAGCTTGGAAAATGTAGCGTGGGACATAGCGTCTATCGGCGACTCAAAAATGCGGAGCGTATCCGAATTTCCTTTCATCACGAAAGAGTAGGATTTATCGCCGCCTGCAAACTCTCCGCGAAATTTCACCGGAGTAGTACCGCGCAGGGCACAGCTCCTGATGTTTCCGCCAATGTCCCTGCCAAAAAACAGACAGTTGTGGTGGGTCTCGTCCTCGGCTATCATTTTCCTCTGTATCATTGAAAGAACAATGTCCTTATCAATGCCGCGCGTCTTTATAAGGTACGCGATCACTCTGGACGGCGATATGTTATGCGGAGGAATGGAGAAAATCGCTCGATTTATTTCTGGCTTTGGTTTTGGGACATAATAGCTTTCGTGTGCATGGACTCCGTTTACTACCGTTTTCGCAATAAAATCAAGAGCCTGTTCGCGGCTGCAATTCAGCGTGTCTGCCACAAGGTCAACGGGAAATCCCTTTGCACCGTCCGAGTGCCGGTACCAATTGTTCTTGTCGGGGAAGATATACAGCCCTCCGCTGTCCTTTATATGTGCGGATTTGTCGGTGGTTTTGCCACCTTCGTCAATCGTCATTCCGAGCGCGAGCGCAACGTCAAGGCAGCTCACGTTGGCGAGTTTCATGTAATCTTCTTTGCTATATTTGTACATATAATTCCTCTTTCATGGATTGTTTGACTTTTGGTGCCAGATATGCTATAATTAATAGCAAATTGACCTATTAAAATATGTAAGGGGGAAATAATGATGGAAATTAGATTCAAAGAATACTATGAGAAGCTTCTGGAGCAGTTGTCTATTGATTACAACTGTACTCCAGCAGATTTACAGGCGAATGAGAATATCATCACAATCTCAGCACTTAATGAGAGGAGAAGAAGCTATAGTCCTGGTAAGCCGTTTCTGCAAATGGTAACACTTGGAATGAACACTGTAATTATGGCGGATGAATGTTTGCATGTTTTTTTGCAAGACTTTACCCAAACGGTGGATGGACACCACCTATTTGAATTTGATAATCTCACGAAACTAAACAGAGAGTTGAAAAAATATGGCTATCAGATGAACCCAACACATCATATGTTTTTACCCTGTTGCAATATTGATGTAGAAGAACGCTGCCATGTAAAGTGGCTTTACGATAGTGAGATCAGCCCATTCTACGGTGATTCACAGTTTCCAAATGCAATTGCGTTTCCTACACCCTGTCCGGTACGCCCTGATAGAATTGTTGTAGTTGCCTACGATGGTGATACAATCATGGGGATGGCAGGTTGTTCGGAAGATGCACCACATTGGCAACAGATTGGAATCGATATCTTGCCGGAATACCGTTCAAGGGGGATTGGTTCCTATCTTGTGACTCTGTTGAAGAACAAGATTATTGATATGGGTGACGTTCCGTTCTACGGCACTGCAACTGCGAATATTCAGTCACAAAATATCGCAATTAACAGCGGTTTTAAGGCTTCTTGGGTGGAAACCGAAGCAGTGAAGATTGAAGAAAACAACAACTCCGCATTTAACACTTAGAACAGAAAATCACCGAGAACTACGTTCGGTGATTTTCAGTTGCTACGGCTCCTGCTGCTCACAGTAGTCAGTCATGCTTTCGGGGAACAGCGCTTCCTCCATGCTTATAGCGTCCTCTGAAAATGGAGCGCACTCCTGTTCAGCAACAAGCTGCCCATTTTCGTACAGGCATGAACCGGCTATTCTTCCGCCAAGACTAGCCCAGCGGTGATATATTCTAACGGCGGGATTAAGTTCAGCGAGCTTTCCGATCACCTTTATTGACGGATTGGCGGTTGTGACGAACCTCCATTTGTTGTATTCAATTTCGTAGATATGGGAGTTAGTCAACTGTCCCCAGTTCTGATCGCACCAGTCACTCCAATTCGGCGCTCCGTACTTTTGCAGACATTCTATCATTCTTTTTCCGTCAGCAAAATAGCCGACATCGGGATAGGGATAGTTGCCAGTGATACAGTGGTTGAAGCCGTCGTTATTGCTGTAATATTCCTTGACAAGCCTGAACAGCCTGTCATATTCATCGTTAGACAGCTTTTCAAGGTGATGGTCTGCTGTACCGGGATTTACCGCCGTAAGATAGCAGTCTATCTTTACCCGCGACATACCTGCGGGAAGAGAGGCTAATTCGTCCGGCACAGGGAGGATTTTTGCAAAATCCATCATCGGATAATTCGGCGTCACAACGCTGTTTATCAGCTTTTCAATGTCAGGCTGTGAACCACTTAAATGCAGTTCATTTTGGATTTCGGGCATTTGGGTTTCCTTTCTATAACGCAAAAAGCCGACTGCATTTCTGCAATCGGCTTTTTAATGTTCAGTTGTAGTCTTGATTATGCGGAAGTCTTTTTGGCAAGTTCCTTTACTTCTTCTTCGTCAAGATCCAGTATTTCTGCTATCTCCTTAATGGAATAGACTTTCTTTGCAAGCATTCTGAGAGCAGTTTCGATCCTATCTTCTTTAACTAATTCTTCAACAATTCTGCACATAGTCTGTACGCCCTCCTTTGAATTCTTATAGTAGCCGGCTCTGTCCGCAAGGACCTTGTAGCTGATAGCATCGGGGTCAACACAGGTGAAGTCCCTCATCAGCTTTCCGAGCTTGGTGTCGTTTTGAATCTGGCTGTTTACATATATAATATGTGAGCCGTCGTTAAATTTATCCGCCGTTCCGTTTATCATGCGGTCGATGATGTACAAAGGCTGATTTCCTTTGAGCACGTCGCTTTCCGTAATAAATATCACGAAACTTTCCGGCAGTTTGGAATAATCCTCGCCGACCAGCAGAGTATCAGAGTCGATCATACTGCTGATATAACGTGCGCGCTGGGGATTTGCTCCGCTATCGCTGCGCTGTATCTCAATGTCGTACTTGGTGCCGTTTGTGTCCTCGGCATACACGTCAAGCCTGACCGAATGAGTTCTGAGGCTGTTTATCGTGTACTGCGTCTTGGTTTCCTTAACGGTTATGTCGTCCCTGTCGAGAATAATTCTTATAACCAGTTCCGCGCAAGCCTTGTCGGAAAGAACGGCAGTCATAAAGTCATCGTCCATAAGACGCATTTCCTTGATTTTGCTGATTATCTTTGCCCGTTTGAGTTCATGGGTATTTTCATCCATAATAGAACCTCCATGCTGTCCTAATTATATTTTATCACAAATCAGATTGTTCGTCAAGTGGAACTGTTCAGCTTTGTTTATATATGCCAAGAAACTTGATGAACAAATCCTCCTGCTGCAAGCAGAAGTTCAGATATTCCTGCACCGTACTGTCATCGACCTTGCCGATAGTTCTGCGTATCGTTTCACGGTCAAAGCTGACGGAAACATCGGGCAGGTCATCGTATTCGACCTCATGCTTTGGGCCATCGCTGTCAGAGGTCGGAGGTTCAGCAGGAACAACGGATTTTTCAGATGTCTCCGGTTCGCTCGCGTTATCCTCGGATTCTTCGACCGGCTGTGGCTTGGCTTTCGGAACTTTGCCGGATATTATCCCGGAGATTTCGTCCTCATCAAATCCGAAACCGTTCCGGGAGATAAGCCGCTGCGCCGCTTTTTCATTTATCGTTGCTTTCGGATTATCTTTAAGCCAGTCGGCAAGTACGGATTGATTTCCTGCGGAGAGGTCAGCGAGGTAAACGGCAGTCATAATATTGAACCTGCCGTCATTGAGCTGCTCAAGCAGGCATTCCTCGAGCCTTGCGCACCTGATATAGCGCTCAATGGTCTTGCGTGACAGCCCGTACTGTTCAGCCATGATTTTCTTGACGCCATAGCCGTTTTTCTTTCCGACTATTCTGCCGAGGACGTCGTACTGCATTTTGTATGCTTTTATCAGCTCCACCACCGACAGACTGTGCCTTTGACAGAGGTTCGTATCAAGCATCATCAGCTGTGCGTGATCCTCGTCGGTTTCCTTGATTACCGCATTGATTTCAGTCCAGCCGAGCCTTTCGCAGGCTCTCACGCGGTTGTGTCCCGCGATAATGCGGTACTTCTCGCCGGCGGGAGTGACGATTATCGGGGAGAGCAGACCATTTTCCTCAATGGAAGCCGCAAGGCTTTCAAGCGCCTCGTCCGTGTATGGCTGGAACGGCTGATTTTCCCATGAAACAAGGCGGTTCAGCGGTATTTTCTTTTCAGCAATCCCGGAATCGTCCTGAAAGAACGCGGATCCGTCGTAAGTTACGCTGTTGCGTGATAAGTTCAGCATTATTCTCCCTCCCTTGCGAGTATCTCACCGACAAGTTCTCTGTACTGCTTTCCGATATTGCTGCTCTTGCTGCGGATAAGTGATTTCCTGTTCGCAGAGCTGTACGCCGCCTCGATCCGGCGGGGAATTTTTGTGGAATAAACCAGGTCTGAGTATTCTTTGGAAAGCACTTCGTCTACCTCTTTGGTCATTTTGGTGTTATCTACCATTGTTTCTACTATTCCGCATATCGTCAGATTTTTGTTGGTATTCTTTCGGATAGCGTTCACGACCTGCTCAAACTGTATCAGACCGTTCACGCTGAACATCTGAGTTTGAACGGGTACGATTATGCCGTCCGCTGCCGCAAGCGCGTTGTGGACAAGCATTCCGAGAGAGGGAGGGCAGTCGATGAGAATGTAGTCGTAGATTTCAAGCGAACTATCATTCATTATAGCATTGCGAAGTATCTGTATCTGTTCTCTGCACATCATCTGCGCAAGGAATATCTCCGCACTGGAGAGCATGATGTCAGCAGGTATGTAGTCGATATGTTCGTCTGCATTGCTGATTATGCAGTCATGCGGCTGGCATTCGCCCTTGAGTATGTGGAGCAGTGTGCGGCGGTTAGGTTCGAAATCATATCCGAGATAATCTGAAAGATTAGCCTGCGGGTCTGTGTCTATGCAAAGCACTTTCTTTCCTTTTTCAGCAATAGCTGCTGCAATATTAACAACGGTAGTGGTTTTGCCGACTCCGCCTTTCTGGTTTGCAACTGCGATTATTTTCATTGTGGTTTCCTCCTAAAATCGTTGTTCTTCCTTTGTGATTATATACGCATAGAAAGGCGGCGAGGAAGACACGGCTGACCGCCGACACCGCCTGTCGGGTAGCTAGTCCGTCTATGCGTTTGCCTAGGTAACGCTGATTATAACAAAATCGCCACGCTCAAACGAAGGAACTCACGCGGCTGATTTTGTTATGCTTCGCTATAATCAGCGTAACCTAAGCTCTTGGGAGCATATAGCCTTATAAGCTGAGATATGTCTTACAAAAATCCCTCATCTCTGCATATCCCTCAAAACCAAATTCGTTCTGCGGAAGCATGAGATATTCACAGGTTTGCTGAAATATTGCGGTTTTCAGATATGCCGACAGGCTATGTATCTTTCCGCGTTTTTTGTAAACCTTGTCGGATACCTGCATGATGATATCACGGTTGACATAGCTGATCGTTTTCTTGATCACATTCGGTGCGACCTCGCAGGAGCCTAATTTAACGGGCTTGTCCGTTGTCATCAGTTCGCATATTGCCTTGACGGCACAATCTGCAAAGTTTGGACCGGTAATAGGGATTATTCCATAATACCCGATAGAAGAACGAACCTTTTCAGCCAGTTCTTCCGAGTTTTCAACAAACTGTTCGGCTGAATTTTCAGCAGGTGTGGACCTTTCAATCATATAAAGATTTTTTCTTTTTGATTGATTATATTTAGATTTGTCCTCCCTTTGGGCGGAACTTGTTCCGTCGTTTTGGCAGAACTTGTTCTGACCTTTTGGCGGAACCTGTTCTGACTTTTCGGCGGAACTTGTTCCGACTTTTGGGCGGGACTTGTTCTGACCTTTTGGCAGAACTTGTTCCGACCTTTCGGCGGAACTGGTCAGCCATGCGGTCTGAGAGCGGTTTTCTTCTACGGTTTCCGCGCATTTGCTGCCGTTTTCTCCGGAAAAATTGCTTGGATTTTTCTGAGATTGAGCTGAAAAGGGGAATGCAGAATTGCTGAAAGAAGAAATTTCATTTTCAGTTTGAATAGGGCTTTCAACACTTTCAACAGTGCTTTTCCGTTCCTCACGCGCCATTACTTTGAGCTGATTTTTCTCATAAGCGGCAGGCTTGATTTCTTCAGAAATGCTCTTGCCCATTTCAATAAGAGAAAGTATTTTCTCAAAATCATCGATGAGGTAGAAACATCTTCGGGCAGGCATACCGCGCGTTTCACACTTTATGAGATTGAGGTCAACAAGCGCCTTGATACAGCGTTTCTGCTGTTTTTCTGAAAGTGAAGTGCTTTCCTGCAAATCAGGGACGGTAGAGTAGAACCAACCGTCATCATCGAGCATTTCACGCTCGGAATAGTAATACCATTTGGCGACAAGCGCGCCATAGATAATCGTTTCGCTGAGTCCTATTGCATGGGCAAGAGGGCGGTTGAACGAGATTGTGTTATCCGGATTGAGTACAAGGTAGAACGGGTTCATGAGAGCCTCGCTTCCTTACAGCACCGGTAGACGAGAATTGAATTGTAGGTCATTGCGGTTCTCCAATCAATCAGTTCAGGGTTATGTCTGAGAGATATAGCATAGATGGCGGCACGAACCCTGACAATGCCGCCGTTCGGTTGATCGTTCCTATCTATGCTTGTTAAACTGCTGAAATCATACACCTGCAAAGCAAATATACTACAGCAGAATTAACCAAAAAGAAAGGCAGCCATTTATAATGACTGCCTGTGAATATACTTAGTTTTTCGATTGACTGACTAAATACATTGCAGTCATTATTACACAAACGGGTATTTATATAATAATGATTGCAGAGTATGACATACCAGTCTACCGTTAAAAGTCGTCCAATTTTTGTCCAAACATGATATTATAGTTCCTTAATTTACCAGGGTAATATCATGGAATAAGGTGTCTGAAATACGATTCAAGCGTGTAGAATATTATACTGTAAAATTAGTTTTGCACCACATTTTTCTATTCGATTCCCGTACGGGTCACCAGACTTAAATCCCCCGAATGGCTTTACTAAGCCGTTCGGGGGATTCTCTATTTCCGGAAAAGTTCATTTGATCATTGTTTGATCATTATTTTAAGATGCTTCGTTTTTATCGGCTGCCGATTTGCTCTGCAGGTCGGTATCAGAGTTGCTTTCCGGGCAACCATTAGCCCCGATTTTCAGCACATTGGTAATTGGGTTCAAGTCCATTTTCCCTCAAAAAATATCTACGGAAGTGCATTTCTGATTTTGGGCATAATGTCTATTTTGCCTAACATAGTTGGATCCCTCCGCCCAGTTCAAAAGTTCGGTTCGAGTGGTGCGTTGTTGGAGGGAGGTTGTGCTTGGTGGTTCGGTAGGATAGGTCGGGATTATAGGTTATAAGTTCAGGTGCCGCAGTGAAAGCTGCAGCGTTTTATATCACATTCATTCTGTAAAGTTTACGCGATAATTTCGGACAGCACAACAAATGACCGGAACAACTTTGTGGATGTGAGAAGGTACGAAATGCCGTTTGAATGCTTATTCGCAAACAAGAAGCTTAACACGGTGTTCTTCCACGACCAACTGTTCGCGAATATACACCGGCAACGCGGTATGTTGAGCACGCTAATCGTGGTGTCAGCAGCAGTGTAATTTGACACGGAAACAGAAGTGAAATGCAGTACAAAAGAAGTTATTCGTACCACTGACGGCAAGTTGTTCTGACAACTTGCTCTGTTCTTGAAATATTCCACCTTGCTTTTCGATAGGAACAACCAACCACATTCGCTGCCATTGCAAAACCGCCTGTCCCCCGCACGAAACAGCAGGTGTTTTTTATGGAAAAATCTGTCGGACAATCACGGCTTTTCACTTGATTCAACTGTCAGCCCTTCGCTCCTTTTCTTATCCGAGTCGGCGTCAATCCATAATATTCCCGTATCTTCCTGCTCATATCATTTGAACAGCAGAAACCGACAGCCACGGAAATGTCCGTGAATTTCATTGCGGTGTGCCGAATAAGCTCATACGCCCTTGTGCAGCGGATATGGGACAGATATTCCCTCGGCGGCATTCCTGTTTCGGCGCTGAACACATGAGTTAGATATCCGACGCTCACGAAGTTTTCAGCGGCTATATCAGCGATTTTTATGTCCTCCGCGTAGCTTCGCTCAATAAAAAGACGCACCATTTCCGCGAGCTGTTTTTGTGCGCTGTCAGGTCGCTCTTCTTTATGCGGCTTTATCTGCTCATACACCACGGAAATGATCTCAAGTGCAGCGCCAAGCTCTGTGTAGATATTCGCACCATTGGTGAAAATATCGGTCATCTTATCAAACCCACTGCGCAACTCCGGATCATTACGCACTATGATGATACCCTCCTTGCTTGTGTCGGTGAGCATTGCAAAAAGGTCAGGGCGCACAAGCTGATTTCTCAGCTCCCACGGATTTATCATGACGATGTATCGGTGGTATTCCGCACTTGTCGTCACACGAACCCTGTGATGCTGGCTACTCTTTATCAGCACAAGGTCGTTTGCGTATATATGATAGGTTTCCTTTGCAGTAATGTCAAGCTCTCCCTCTGTAATGTACATCAGCTCACAGCAGAAATGCTCATGGCTTACCCCGGGCATCGGATCTTCGTAATAGCCTGCGTGTTCTATAATTGCCACAATATCACCTCGTAAACAGTATATCACAAAGCTGCGATCAATTCAATGACTTACAGCAGATTTTCTATAAAAACTGACAGATTGTTTATTGAACGATATGCCGGATTCAGATATAATAATGATAGGTCACCTCTAAAAACCTTGTTTGAGTGAAAATGTGTATAGCACACCGCCTGCTTCTTCAAACCTCCTCGTAAGGCATACAGCCTTACTTCGTCGGCTTTCATCGCATTCGGCGCACTCTACCCATTTTCCCTTTTCAAACCGGTTTTTAGAGGTTCCCGATAATAAGTGCGAAAGGAGATATCCCTCATGAATATCAAAAAAATCATAGCGGCCGTATTATGCCTTTCCGTTCTGGTCAGCAAGACTGCGAGCGGTCATGACATCATCGGGCAGAACCAAACGGAGGTCACACTTATGGCGTCAGCTTCAGAAGCAAAAGAGGTCATCAAAATCCTACCTGCGACGGTCAATTCCGAATACAAGCAGGTACTCGTTGACGGCAGCACAACAAACATGGACGAAGGTACGGTGTACAGGGGGCTTGGCGTTATCACCGGCAACAATTCATCGCGCCTGCTCATGGATTACAAAGCCAAAAATCCAAAGGCTTACTGGGAGATAATGAACCTGCTGTTCAAGCCGGATTACGGCGCAGGGCTTACCCATGTCAAAATAGAATTCGGAACGGACGTAAATTCTTCCTCGGGAACAGAACCCTCCATCATGCGTTCGGAAGACGAGGAAGCTGACGTGACAAGGGGCGCAGGCTTTATGTTTGCGGCGGACGCACTTTCGATTAACCCTGACATTTCGGTGGATTTGCTCCGCTGGGGCGAGCCCAAGTGGGTCACAGACGCGTTCTCCGTTTCTCAGGAAAACGGCTTTAAGGCGCGCTACAAGTGGTACAAAGCAGCTTTAGACAAGGCTTATGACACCTACGGCATAAAGTTTACCCACATCAGCGCTGACTCTAACGAAGCCGCAAAGGTCGATACCGAATGGATAATTTATTTCGCTGACATGCTCGAAAACGAAACTGATGAGCGCTACGATTACGGCGCGATAAAGATAGTTGCTTCTGACGAGATAGGCTCATGGAATATCGCAAAGGAAATGACAAAAAACGAGAAGCTCCGTGATGCGGTAGATATTCTCGGGGAGCATTACAACACATGGGCAAACGACGCTGTAAAGGCGCTCAACAAGGACTATGGCAAGGAGGTCTGGTATACCGAGGGCGTAGCCTCCACAAATATCGCAAAGCTTGCTGTGAACAGCAACGGCAGCGGTCTTAACGGCACAAACGGCGCGCTTGACGTATGCAACAGAATAATCAACGCCTACTACAACGGCAGAATGACAATGTACGAATATCAGCCAGCGGTGGCAGCGTATTATTCTGGCGCGAAGTATTTCCCAAAGTCCCTGCTGAACGCGCAGACTCCGTGGAGCGGCTATTACGAAGCTGACTGCGGAATCTGGACTTCGGCGCATTTCACGATGTTCATGAAGAACGGCTGGCGTTACATAGACAGCGCGTGCTTCGGTGACGGCAAGGAATCCCACGCCATTTCCGAGACCACGAATAACTACATGACAGTTACCGACACCGCCACCGGCGATTACTCTATCGTTATATGCAACGACAGCAGCGAGCAGCGTAATTACACGTTCACCCTTGATAATATGACAAAGGCAGACGCGCCCGTTTATGTCTGGGAAACCAGAGGTCCGGATAAGGGTCAGGCTTACGACGCAAACTATTTCAAGAAGATTGCCGCATATCAGCCGGTAAAGACAAAAGGTGGGTACGCTTATTCCATTGAAGTAAAGCCCTATTCCATAGTAACCGTCACTACGCTTGACAAAACGGCTGATTCGTCTGTATATAACTGCTCCTACAAGGACACTCCGCTCAAGCTTAGCTACACCGATAAGTTTGAGTACTCAGACGAGTTCCTTGCATCAAGAGGAAATGCGCCGCTTTACACCACCGATTACGGCGGAGCATTCGAGGTCGCAGAGGTCGATGGGAACAAGGTGCTCATGCAGATGATTAATGCGGACAACAAGCCTACCGACTGGCGGTACAGAAGTACCCCGAACCCTATAACATCGCTGGGCGATGACCGCTGGAGCAACTATTCGGCGAAGATAGATTTCAAGTTTGCAGGCAAAGCGTCTGACAACTATGTCGCGTTCGGCGTGCGCTATCTCACGGCAGAGCTTGATTCCTGGTCTGCGGAAAACGGTTACAGTTTAAAAGTTTACCCCAACGGACGCTGGGAGCTTAGAAAAAATACCGTCACCCTCTCCAGCGGTACTGTAAAGAAGTTCAACTCCTCCGCATGGCACAATGTGAAGATCACTGCGGCAGGTACTAAAATAATTGCATATCTGGACGGCAAAAAGCTTGTTTCCTATAAGGACGAAACAGCTTTTGCAAACTCCGGTCGTATCTCAATAGGCAGCGGTCTGTACAACAATATTTTCGACAACCTAAAGGTATCCCCGGTCAAGGGCTATCAATCCACCATCACCCGAGTGGATGACCATGACGCTTCCATCACCTACAAGGGCGACTGGTACAGAACTGTTCCCGACCAGTACGTTCATTTCAACAGAACAATCTCCCGTGCGACAGTAGCAAAGGGCGAAAAGGCAAAGACAATGCAGTTCAGCTTTACTGGCAGCAGGTTCTCGCTTATAGGTCAATCCGACGCATATAAAATCAAGGTTTATGTTGACGGAAAGCTGCTCAAGACCTGCTCCTCCACGGGGTCAAAGGCAAGGCAGTGCAGCGCTTGGTTCAATGTTCCGGGGGGCAAGCATACCGTGAAGATCGCAGTGGTAAGCGGAACATTCACCCTTGACGCAATAGAATACTGACCGGAGGCGCAGTAATGCTTGAAATAAGGGATAACTTCTATCTAAACGGAGAGCCGTTTAAAATCATCTCGGGCGCGTTCCATTATTTCCGAACAGTCCCGGAATACTGGCAGGACAGGATTGAAAAGCTGGTGAATATGGGCTGTAATACCGTTGAAACTTATATCCCGTGGAATTTCCACGAGCCGGAAAAGGGTAATTTCCGCTTTGACGGAATGCATGACATTGAGCGCTTCATTCATCTTGCGGAAAAGCTGGGGCTGTACATAATTATCCGCCCGTCGCCGTATATCTGCTCCGAGTGGGAATTCGGCGGATTGCCCGCATGGCTGCTTAGGGACAGGAATATGCGCCTGCGATGCAGCTATGAGCCGTATCTCAATGCGGTAAAAGAGTATTATAGCGTGCTTATTCCAAAGCTTGTCCCACATCAGTGCGACAGAGGCGGTGGGGTGATACTCGTGCAGCTAGAAAACGAATACGGCTACTACGGGAACGACACCGCATATCTTGAATTTCTTCGGGATACGCTGCGTGAACTGGGCGTGACCGTCCCCTTTGTGACTTCGGACGGGCCGTGGAGCGAGCCGATATTCAAATCGGGTATGTTGAACGGAGCATTGCCCACGGGTAATTTCGGTTCGGGAGCAGAATGGCAGTTCGGACAGATGAGAAAATACATCGGCGAAAATAAGCCGCTCATGTGCATGGAGTTCTGGAACGGCTGGTTTGACGCATGGGGCGAGGAGCATCACACCACCTCTCCCGAGAAGGCGGCGTCAGAGCTTGACGAGCTGCTAAAACGCGGCAGCGTGAATTTCTATATGTTCGAGGGCGGAACGAATTTCGGCTTTATGAGCGGCAGAAACGGCGGCAGCAAAACCGGAGACGTTACTTCGTACGATTATGACGCGCCTCTTACAGAGGACGGGCAGATTACCGAAAAATACCGTCTTTTTAAAGAGGTTATCGCAAAATATACCGATATACATGAAATCCCGCTCACAACTGAAATCAGGCGTAGGGCTTACGGCAGAATTTCCTGCACGGGAAAGACGGACTTGTTTTCCGTGCTTGACAAAATAAGCGTCCCGGTGAAATCCTCGTATCCCCTGACAATGGAGGATATCGGACAGGATTACGGCTATATCCTTTACCGAATGAAAATCAGGGACATTGAAACTGTCAGCGAGATACGGCTGGAGGGCGCCGCGGACAGAGTTCAGTGCTATCACAACGGCGAATTTGTTTATACGGCGTTTGCTGAGAATATGTGGGAGAAATTCGAGCCGCAGCAAAAGCGCACCAGCGGTATTATCGACCTGCTGTGCGAAAATACCGGACGCGAGAATTTCGGCACAGGTCTTGAAAACCAGCGCAAGGGAATTTCCGGCGGCGTGAAAATCAACGACCACAGGCACTTCGGTTTTGAGATTTACCCGCTGCCGCTGGACGAAAGGCAGATAGCGGCGTTAGATTTCGGCATCGGATATATCGAGAATACCCCTGCATTTTACAGGTTTGAACTTGACATAGACGAACCCTGCGACACGTTCCTTGACACTGACGGTTTCGGCAAGGGCTGCGCGTTTGTGAACGGCTTTAACATCGGGCGTTTCTGGGAGATAGGTCCGCAGAAAAGATTGTACATTCCCGCTCCGTTGCTGCAAATCGGGAAAAACACTATCGTCATTTTTGAAACCGAAGGCAAGGCAGCGGACAGTATTTTCCTTGCCGGAGAACACAGGCTGTTCTGAGATGCTCATTCTGTTCGCCATACAGACTTTCCAACTCACGAAATTGTGCCGTTCTAAATAAAGCAAAAAGGCTGCCGCTTTGGTCTTGACCGAGGTTATCCAAAACCTTGTTCAAGCTAAAGCGGCAGTTTGAATTTTTGCTAATGTACCAAATCTCCTATTCCATTAGGCATACTAAGTTTTTTTCGCTGGACAGCAGCAGATTGATCTCTCCAAAAAGGAATCATCACTTCCTAATAACAACCGTCTTTTAAGTTATCTCTGACTTATAGGAATTGACTGAATTCAATCTTCTCGCAGTTAGGTCCTTCAATTGCGAAAAAACGTACACCATGTTCCCAGAACGGCAGGAAATGTATCGTATCCGATGTGGTGTTAAGACCTTCTTTGTTTATGTAGGAAAAAGCGTCTTCTATTGACACGCAATTTATCGCAATGTGGTCTATTGCCCCTGTTTTCATTTCAGCCGCCTTGTTTTCATAGGTTTCGATAGTCAAATTGTGCAATCTTAAAAATGCAACCTTTTCATTTGCCTGCTCATTTACGGTTCTAAGTACAGGGATAAAACCCAACTTCTGATAAAACGCAATCGTTGCCTCTATGTCGTTCGTAGGGATACCGATGTGCTGAATTCCTGTGAAATTATCGTCCATAGACATATTATTTCTGCCTCTCTTCCTTCTGTTTTTTGAGAACCTGTTCCAGCGTAGGCATTGCGGGTATGGCACCATAGTTCTCAACGCAAACGCTTGCTGAAGCGTTTCCAAAATCGGCAAATTCGGACACTTCCTCCGGCGTAAGTTCGCATAGTTTTTTTCCGCTCTCCGCCAGTTTGTAAAGAAATCCTCCCCAAAATGCGTCGCCTGCTCCTGTTGCATCAACAGCACTGTTAGTGAAGCCCTTTACAAGAATACCGCCTTTTTCTGTCCTAACGAATGCACCCTTCTTTCCAAGAGTCACTGCCACTATTTTCACACCCTGTCCGATTAAGATATCAGCTGCTTCGGTATAGTCTGCTTTGCCTGTTAGCAGTTCTGTTTCTTCCTCGGAAATCTTCATTAAGTCAGCATACTGTATCATGCTTCTCATAGTGTTAATGGCTTCGTTTTTATCTTTCCAGAGAGAAGCCCGGAAATTTGGGTCATAGGATACTATCACTCCGTTCTGTCTTGCAGTATTTACTGCGTAAACCGTTGCAGACCTGCAAGGCTCATCTGTAAGGGATATTGAACCAATATGCAGAATTTTGCTCTGTGTGATTATATCCTCAGGGATTTCCTCGACTGCCAGCATCTTATCTGCTCCGTGATTTCTTGCAAAGGAGAATTCACGCTCACCATTGGTCTTTACATCAACAAAGGCAAGAGTCGTGAAATAATCCTTGCTGAGCGAAAAACCTGTGCAGTCTATATTGCAGGACATCAATGTGTCTTTCAGGAAATGTCCGTGCATATCATCTCCTGCCTTGCCCAGAAAAGCAGCTTTTCCGCCTAACTTAGCGACAGCCGCCGCCACATTTGCGGGGGCGCCTCCGGGATTCTGAGCAAAAATTCGCTGTCCCTGCGTGTTAAAGCCCTGCATGGTAAAATCTATAAGTATCTCGCCTAAAGCAGCTATATCAAACATTTTCAGCCTTCCTTTCCTTGATTTCATCCACAATTTTGTTGTAGGATTTTTTATTAAGCCGATAGAAGAACAGAACCACCGCCGTAATTATCCAAAGCACTCCCGGAATAGTTGAAAAGCTATGTTTCATTATAGACAGAACAGCTTCATTCTGCTCTATATTTGCTTCAAAACCGGCACAGCTTAGTGCTGCGGCAAGGACTGATGTGCCAATTGCCATTCCAATCTTATTTCCGAGTGAAATGAATGCGTACTGGAATCCGTCATTCCTTATGCCTGTTTTCCATTCTCCGTATTCAACGCAATCAGGAATTATCGCATAGATGGCTGTATTAAATCCCGCAAAAAAGAACTGCGTCAGTCCCGAGAAAATGTAGAAAGCAACGACAGACTCCACAGGGCTGAACAGATAAAGAGAGAGCATAGAAACACCGGTGCAGAATGCGAGAATAGATGCGGTTCTGCCTTTATTTTCCGTTAGCTTAAACAGTATCTGGAACAGACCTGCTCCTATGATGGATGGTATAATGATTACCAACGAATAGGTTGTAAACAAGGTCTCGCTGCCCTCAACATACTTAAAGTAATACAAAGCGTCTGCATTTCTGCCATATAAGGTTACGCCGAAAAGAAACTGTCCAATCAGCGCAAGCAGATAGGGCTTGTTTTGTGCAACTGTTTTAATCTGCAGCTTAATGGGAATCTTCTTCTTTTCCGGGACTGTGACAGCCTCCTTTGTTTTGGCAAAGCAGAAAATATGACATAATGCAAAAATGATACCGTAAAGAATCGCAACAAGCAAGTAGCCCTGCTGATCGCTGCCGTTACCGAGCTTTGAAATAAGCGGTATGGTTATGATGTTAATCACACCTATCGCAATCATTGCGCTTACAGAGCGGAATGTGTTTATCTTTGCACGTTCTTCAATATTCTGCGTCATAGCGCCGCAAAGCGTTCCGTAGGGAATGTTTACACAGGTATATCCCAGAACGAGTATGCAGTAGGTGATTATCATATACACAATCTTCACAGTATCATTCCAATCGGGATGTGCCCAAAATGATGCAATAAGAACTACCGCCGTAAGCGGTGCAGCTATAAGCAGCCACGGACGGTACCTTCCCCAACGTGTCTTTGTACTGTCTGTAAGACCGCCGACTATCGGGTCATTTATTGCGTCCCAGAACCTTGAAAAAAGCATTAGTGCGGCAACTGCGCTCATGCTTATTCCGAACACATCAGTATAGAAAATCATAAGGAAATTGCCGACGAACATCCAGCTGAAATTACAGCCCACATCTCCCATTCCGTAAGCCAGCTTGCTGATAAACGGTACTTTTATATTGGTATCATTCTCTTTCATAGCCCACCCCTCACAGTCGGTCACTTGTCAATATCCATTATTACCTTCATGGTAGTTTCTCTGTTTGCGTCTATGTACTCATACGCAGCCTTGTAGTCCTTGAACGCAAAATGCTTTGAGATAAGCGGTTTGAGCAACACCTTATTCTCATTCACAAGGCGGATAGCCTCAATGTAGTCCTCATTTCTGTACATCATAGAGGTGTTGAGGTCAAGCTCATGGTCATTGAGGACAGCCAGGTCAATATTTGCCATTCCTGCAAATACCGCAACAAGGATTATTGAGCTGCCTTTTCTTGCGTATTTTATTGCCTGTCCCATGGTGATGTCATTGCCGGCGCAGTCATAAATTACATCTGCCTTGTCAGGACCAAAATCCTCAAGCATTGCATCGCCGAAATCCTTTTTTCTGGTGTTCACGCAGAAATCAACGCCGCATTCCTTTGCTTTCTCAAGACGAAGGTCACTTACATCTGTTATCATGACGCTCTCAGCGCCCAGTCCCTTCGCGGTCTGTGCGACAAGAATACCGATAGGACCCGCACCCAGCACGGCTATCTTCATTCCCTTGACATCGCCCGCACGCTTTACTGCGTGTACCGCAACGGCAAGCGGCTCTATCATTGCACCTTCATCATAGGACATTTCCTCGGGGAGAGCCGTTACCTTTGCAGCGTCAACAGCGAAATATTCCGACGCTGTACCTGTGGTCTGGAATCCCATAACCTTAAGCTTTTCACACAGATTATACTTTCCGTGACGGCAAGGATAGCATTCTCCGCATACCACCTGAGGCTGAATGGTTATCTTCTGACCAACGGTAAAACCCTTTACATTTTCGCCGAGCTTTACAATCTCGCCGGATACTTCGTGTCCCTGTGTCACGGGGTAGCTGGTAAATGGGTGCTTTCCGTGATAAACATGGATGTCAGAACCACAGATGCCTATTCTTTTGATTTTTACAAGCACCTGCTCCGCCGTGATTTCGGGAACGGGAACCTCACGAAAAGTGATTTCCTTGGGATTTGTCATTACCTGCTGTAACATAATTATCTCTCCTTTGCAGAATTATTCTTTTGGTGGAAGTAGTTAAATATCAGCTTTTATAAAACGCTTTATTTAACTTGATTACAGTATATACCGTTTCTTAACTTTTGTCAAGCGTTTTAAAAAAGTTTTTAAGGATTTGTATATAATTATAAATTCTGCGAGGATTTTTATTAATATTAAACAAAAAGCGCACATAAATTCATGTGCGCTCCGTCACCTTATTAGAGTTCATTAAAATACTTATCAACAAAATACATTGCTGCCCCGACTGCAGACGCTTCTTTTTCATACGTACAGTTCTTAATGTACATAGTGTCTTTTTCAAATTTGTTATATCGAGCAGTCTTTTGGCTCAACTGTGCCATATAACTCTTAATATAACCTCCAACATATCCTCCTATCATAATATCACAGTCAAAAATCATTCGCAGATTTGAAATTGTTATAGCAAGATGTTCAAGATAACTGTTCCAGACATTCGATATTTCGCTGTCACCGTCTTCAAGGCGTTCATAAAATATTTCGAGAGTATCTGCATATTTAAGCAGCACCTGCGCAGAACAGTACGCATCGACACAGCCGTTCTTTCCGCAATAGCACTGTCTGCCATTGGGCTCGATTATCATATGTCCGAACTCGGCGCATCTATGATTGTGCCCCTCATATATACTGCCATTGAAATAAATCGCCCCGCCAACGCTGCTGCTGAGTGAAAGGTATATCATATCACTGTCTATATATCTCATTTCGGCGAGCAGTGCGCTGTTGGCATCATTTTCATAAGCAGTGGGATATCCTATACTCTGTGATAAATATCGCAGGCTCATATGCTCTTGCTTCAAAACGTGTGAACGCACAAGGGTTTCTGCGGATTTGTCAACGATTCCGGGAAGAGATACTCCCACACCAAGAATTGCTGCTTTATCAACGCCGCTTTCATCAATAATCCTATTCATTATGTCAGCGGCTTTGTCAAAATAGTTTTGTGTATCTTCAAAAACAGATTTTACTCTGGTTTTGTGAATTATCTTTCCACACAAATCTATTACAACACAGCTTATATGATTTGCAGTAATATCTATTCCTATGGAAAACCTATGTTCCGGAACAACAGAAAGCACACTGGCTTTTCTTCCGCCGGTAGATTCGTATTTCCCCGATTCAGTTATCAGCCCACTCAAGGTGAGCTCTTTTACAATCTGCAGCACGGTTGGCATACTCAATCCAAGCTCGTTCGCTATTTCAGGCTTAGAAGATTCTTCTTTTTTCAGAATGAACTTTGCTACTCGGCTTTTATTTAAATTGTTCCCTTTGATTAGCATATTGCACCTCTTAATTAAAATCTTTAATAAAAGTATATATCATTTCATCAAGAAAATCAAGTCCTAAACACATTTTTTATAATTTTTATTGCATTTTGATGTTGTATAATAAAACTTGACCCACTCTTGCTCAAAAGAATATACTAAAACCATGAGGGTGAGGAATATGCCATAAGCAAAGAAATACGACAGGATTTACAAGGAGCAGTCATTAAAGCTGGCGCTGGAAATAGGAGTTAAGCGAGCCAGCGAGGAACTGAAGGTACCGTATAGAACGCTGTACGGATGCGTGCAGGCAGCAAAGAACGGCGACCTGGACATCGAGGAGCGGACCCCCGAAAACGCAATGAGCTTGGCTGAGGAGATCCGGCAGCTGCGAAGTGAGGTAAAGCGGCTGAACAAGGAAAACAAGCGGCTTCAGGAGGAAAGGGATTTCTTGAATGAGGCGGCAGCTTTTTTCGCTGCGAGCCGTCGGAAGTAAACAAGCAGGAGCGAATGAAGTTCATTGCGCTCAAAACCTGCGATGGATGCGCAAAAGGCAGAATTTCATTCTGCTGCAAAGCGCTGGAAGTGACATGCCAGGGATTTCACGAATACCTGAAAAATCGTAGTAAACCCTGGAAACACGAAGAGTTGGCGGCAAAAATGATGGAGATACTGCATGAGGACGAATGTAACGATACATATGGTCGGGAGCGAATGCATAAGGCGCTGCTCCTTAAATATCCGGGTTCAGGAATACCAAGTGAAACCACGGTATACCGCGTGATGACAGCCATCGGAATAACGCACAGACCCAACCGAAAACCGAATGGAATTACGAAGGCGGACCGTGAAGCACGAAAGTCAGACGACCTGCTGAAACGCGATTTTAAAGCCGACAAGCCTTTCAGCAAATGCGTAACTGATATCACAGAAGTCAAAGGTAAAAATGGCAAGCTATATGTGTCGGCAATATTTGATTGTTACGACCTGACGGCTGTCGGGCTGTCAATGGATGACAATATGAGAGCCGAACTGTGCGCTTCAACTGTCGAAAATACAGCGGCATCGTATCCCGAATTTTGCGGTGCGGTACTCCACTCCGACCGTGGGAGCCAGTACACAAGCGCTTCATACAGAGCTGCGCTGAACGAGTATGGAGTAAAGCAGAGCATGAACAGCGCCGGAGGCAGATGTCATGACAACGCCCGCTGCGAAAGCATTCGTGGGCTGGTTACACGAATGAAGAACGAGCTGTTTTACAGCCGCGGCAGAAGAAGTACGGATTACACGACAGAGCAGCTGAAAACAATGATCTGGTGCTACTACATGAGCTATTGGAATAACCGCCGGATATGCTCGTCGATAGGAGGTATGCCTCCGGCAGAGAAGCGCCGCAGATATTACTCAGATAAGACGGGCAAATCTGCGGCCGCCGCAATGGAATAAATATTCACTTCGCTACGCTGCGTGGATATTTATTCCATTGCACTGCTGCTCAAAATTTTTGAGTGAAATGTGTAAAGCTATATTGACAATATCAATGAAAGGGGGGATTAACTAATGCGTTCAAAAAAATGGATTGCTTTGATATTATCAGCTTGTATGATGATTTCAGGCACAAATGTATCCATATTGCGTCTTTTAATGCAAATGACTATATGCTGGACATCAACACTGTCAGGTTTATTGTAGACGAATCCGGAAATGTCATTGAGCCGGAAAATGATAATGAATCTCCATTGAAATATGTCTATAAGATGACCGAATATGAGTACATAGGAACAGGCGACCTTCTGGGAACACGATCTGACGCAAAACTCTACCTGACTGAAGATGAAAATATTCTTTCCGTTTTCCCATGTGAAATAGACGCATACGCTGATGCAGAATCAATTCTTTCCAAGTATTCAAGAGATAGGATTTTTGAAGCAAATTGCTTTATTAAGATTGATGGATAACTTGGTTTTCGACAGCGTTTCAATCGACTGTTTAGGCTTACTAACATTACCATGGGCAACGTTAATTGGATGAAATGTAACTCAGGCAGTTTTTATCCCAAAAGAACAAAAAGTAATTGCTTACCCCGGCAGTTCACGAGCTGTCGGGGTTGGTAATTATATTGGCTGATATCCGACTGCGAGCGGCAAAATCACAGATAAACGACCAATCCAAATGCACCGGGAACATAAAAGAGTTCGTCTATGCAACGGGCAGCGTCACCAGACTTAAATCCCCCGAATGGCTCTATAAAGCCGTTCGGGGGATTCACTATTTCCGGAAAAGTTCATTTGATCATTGTTTGATCATTATTTTACGATGCTTCATTTTTATCGGCTGTTTCCGCAGCGTTGGAGTCACTTGCCGAACCATCACTCGGACTTATTTTCAGCACATTAGTAATCGCCTCCGAAACCTTAGCCTGTGAGTTCTCCAGTAGATGGCAGTAAATGTTGCTAGTTGTGCTGACGGTCGAATGCCCAAGCGCACCGGAAACCGTAACTATATCAACGCCCTCATTCACAAGCATGGATGCGAATAAATGTCTGAAACTATGGAGTCCGTAAAACGGCAGTCCATGCTTCTCACAAAACTCGTTGAGCCAGAAGTACGGAGTGTTGTTATTCATCGGCTCGCCGTTCCACTTAACGAACAGGCGGTCGGAATCTATCCACTTGTCGCCGACTTGCTGTGCAAGTTCGTCCTGCTCAGCTTTGAATTTTTTCAGAAGTTCCATTACGGAAGCAGGGAACTTTATCGTTCTCTGCGAGCGCTTAGTTTTTGTGGTATCTGTGTAAATTCCCTGTTTTGCCGTGTAGCATGAAGTTCGCCGAACACTTATAAGATTATTTGTGAAATCGACATCTTTCCACTCCAGACCGAGCAGCTCTCCACGACGAAATCCGCTGAAAACAGCCAGATTGAAGAATACACGATACTTAAGCGGCTCATCTTCCAACAACTTCAGGAATTCCGTGACTTCTTCAATCGTATAGATCATCTTTTCCTTGGCCTCGCCTTTAGGAATGGTGACCTTTGAGCAGGGATTGCATGACACAACTCCCATTTTTATTGCATAGCTGAAAATGTCAGAAATCAAGCTTAAATTGTGGCGGATAGTTTTAGGAGCAAGCGGCTTTCCGGTGCGCTCGTTTGCTCCCTCTTTAGAAAGTGAATTCACGAAAAACTGAATCTGCCGTGGCGTGATTTTATCCATTCGTAGATGTCCAATTGCGCCGTAAATTCTTTTGCGAAGCTGAAGCAGACGTTCGTATGTAGTGTTGCGGAGATTGGGTTTTGCATACTCAGCAAACCATTCCTCGGCGAATGCCTCGAACTTTATTGCCTTAGACTGGTAGCCTTTTTTACATTCTTCCTCAAAAAGCACTGCCTGCCGATTGACTTCTTTTTCAATCTGTTTTGGAGTCATGTTCTTATCGGGAGTCCATGTTTTCTGCCGAACGATCTGCCTGCCATTCGTGTCATAACCGCATGATACACGAAACATGTAGCTATTGCCTCTCTTTATGATATTTGCCAATATATTTTCCTTTCTCAGATAATTCCCGCCCTGTTTCCAGAGCGGGATGATTTGTTATTTATGGCTTAACAGAGCCATTTATAAGTTGTTGCTTAGATATTCCGCCAGCGAAGTTTTGTTTACAAGAATCTTTCCGTTCCTGCCTTCGCCGGTGCGGATATACTTAATTTTTCCCTGATGGACGAGCTGCCTTATTGTGTTCTGAGTAAGCCCTTTGAATTCCTCTGCGCACTCCTGAATTGTGAGCATTTCGATATGTTCAATATCATGTGAAACCGTCTTAGAAATCGGGTCGCAAGGCTGATTTGAAACAAGCGTAATGAGATTTTTAAGCTGCTGAATGATGATTTCGTCCCTTGCTGTCATTAAGAACTCCTTTCATGTAAATGATGAAATGATTATATAAAGTGATGTTGTAAGAATTTGGTCAAGACAGACCTATAACCCCTCGTAGAGCCACATAAAGATTCTGAATTAAGAAAAATCCAGAATCTTCTACTAGCGGTTTGGGAAGATTATATCACTTTTACATAGATAAGTCAATACATGAAAGTAATTTTTGGCTGACATTCAGCAAGTGGTGTCACACGGCTGCTTGAAAACCCTTTATTTAAGCTCAAAGAAACTCAAATCGGTGTCACACCCATATTGTGGAATTTTATGCTTTTGTTAAAATTGCACAAATTTAGCGTGGCTCTACGGGGGATAATATAGTCTATATTCATAATACTGTAATTAATTCCCACAAACTTCTGAGGAAGTCCGGGGTGATTTCTTACGCAGTATAATCAGCGTTTTCGAGAATTTCGTGAGCCGCCACATAATCCTTGTAGGCATTGATAATTGCGCTTTCAAGCTCATGACGTGCAGTTCCTCCGATTGGGTGCGCAATGTCGTGGCTGATTCCGTAGGAATCCGTGCGGTAGGGCATTGCAACGAACAAGTGGTCGGTCTGGATAAGCTTGATTTCGTGGATTGCGAAGCAGCCGTCCAGAGTTATGGAAGCTATTGCGCGGAGCTTTCCATCTGAGAATGTCTTTCTAAAAATAATGTCTGTAATGTTCATTTTGGTTGTCCTTTCTGTTTCAGTCGTTAGTAATGTTGATGTTCGAGATGAGCACCTGACTTTCAGCGTAAATCTTGTAAGCGGAAAGTACAGCGCTTTCAATAAGATTGCGTGCTCTATCGTTGATTGGGTGAACGATGTCGTGGTATGCTCCGGCTTCGTCCTTGCGGCTCGGAATAGCCACGAAAAGGTGGTCGGTTTCGATTACCTTAAGCTCGTGGATTGCAATGCAGCCGTCTATTGTCAGGGAAGCGATTGCTTTCAGATTTCCTCCAGTGAGGGATTTTCTAAACTTGATGTCTGAGATAGTCATGTTGGTATTTACCTGTCTTTCTTTAGTTAGATTTTAGTCATACAAGACCTTTAATAACACCCCGGTCGGCGCCCCGCGACGACAAACCTTTAGTTAAATTTCAGTCTTGAAAGACTTTTAAAAAAATCCGCCGCTGCGCAAGCAGCGGGAAAAGTCTGTGCCATAATCTGGGCATATGCGTTTCTTATAGAGCCAAAAAAACAGTGTGTCATTTTCCAGATTCCGCGAACCAGGGATAGTGACACACCAAATTCATGTTTTGTGAAGCTATGAACAGAGCGTACGCTCACCATATTATTCCAAAATTTCTGCGGAAGCGGACTTCAAAGAGCAGTTTCGATAATTCCATATAATTGCCAGAAACCTGACTGCTCCGACAGTCAGTAAGAGCTTTCTGCATCGCAGAAAGTGACTTTCGTTCGCGAAAGTCAGCGGTGTCGGCTATGCCGACCACGCAGCCACCGGAGGGGCTGTGTGTCACCGCCTCTTATGCTCTTGCCCATTTTTAGCCGTACTCCGAAACGTCAATTGAGGTAAACGGCGTGAACCCGCATTTTAATGCGGGTTATTGAGTGTACACGCAGTGTACAAAGCCCCTTTCAGAGTTGTATACAATTTGTACAAATTGTATAGTAGAGGCTACAAATGGCTTTGTTATGCGGCATTCAATGCGGGAATTTGTACACTTTTCATGTTGCGTTATCACACGTGTACAAATTGTATACTCAAGGCAAAATCATGCTTCAAATGTCGGTTTTGCCGTGACTGACGCCCACTGAATTACTGTTTCAAGTTCTCGGAGCAGTCAGTTCCTTTGCATCTGCCAAATGTTGTCCAAGTCGTCTGGGCAGATATTTAGTTCCCATATCGGCTCGAAAAATGTTTCCTGTTTCTGTCAGATTATGAGTCTATGTCGCTGAGACACTTACAAGATGTGTGCGAAAATCTGGGGGTCTTGAACAGAAAATTTTTGTGTTAGTGTCACACAAAATCGTTTGGTCCATGGCACGGATTCACGGTCAATATCGTTGAAGAAAAAGGAGAATTATTTTAATTCTGATCCGTGAATCTGTTTGTTAAATAGAATAATTAAGCTGTTATGATCCTAAAAATGGTGTTATTGATGGTTGATTGGAGTTTAGCATTTTCATTCTATTGTGATAGAATTATGAAAAATAGCCAACCCACTTGACAAATCAATTCTAATGCAGTAGAATAATATTGTGATCACATTCTATTGCAATAGAAAGGAACCCTGAACCATGGAAATCAAACTGTTTGACTCTGAACTTAAAGTTATGGACATACTCTGGAAGGAGGGCGATACCTCCGCAAAGGATATTGCGGAAAAACTGAACAAGCAGGTAGGCTGGAGCAAAACCACTACCTACACCGTAATTAAAAAGTGCATAGACAAGGGCGCAGCCGGCAGGTCGGAGCCTGGCTTCATCTGCCGCGCGCTCATTTCCCGAAAGGAAGTACAGGAAGCGGAAACAAACGAACTTATCGACAAGATGTACGATGGCTCGTCGGATAAGCTGATAGCGGCTCTGCTTGGGTCTAAACGGCTTACAGCTGAGGAGATACAGAGCCTGAAAAAGCTGGTGGAGGAGCTGAAATGACAACTCTGCTCAGCATGACGGTTTCAGCGTCGGCTATCATCGCTGCGATAATCGTGATAAGGTCGCTGTTTATTCACAGGCTGCCAAAGCGGTTGTTCGTGATTTTATGGGCGATAGCGGCGCTGCGAATGCTTGTTCCGTTTTCCTTTTCCGTTAATATTCCACATGAAAATACACAGTCTGAAAATGTCGTTGTGCGTGAATTTGCGCCGTCAGAACCGCCGGAATCAACCTCCGGAACAAGCGGCGCTCCGAACCGTGATTTGATTTTCGGAATCGTCTGGGCAGGCGGAGTTGTTATCTCGCTTGGGATAATGACAGCGCTGCACCTCCGCAGCCGCAGGGAGCTTTCCGAGGCTCTGCCGACAGACGATACGGAAATTCAATCCCACATATCCGCAGAAAAGTTTCGCCGGAAAATAACAGTAAAAGTAAGCGACAGAGTGACCTCTCCGCTGACCTACGGCATTGTAAATCCGGTGATAATTCTCCCGAAAGACCTGCCCGCAGACAGCGAGGAAATGCGTTTTGCGCTTGCGCATGAACTTGTGCATATCCGCAGATTTGACGTGCTGATGAAGCTTGTTTTTACCGCCGCTGCGTGCGTTCATTGGTTCAATCCTCTGGCTTGGGCAATGTTCGCGCTTGCAAATCAGGATATTGAGCTTTCCTGCGATGAAGCGGTGCTGAAACGACTCGGCTGCAAGCGCGAGGATTACGCGATGGCTCTCATCAGACTGGAAGAAAAGCGCAGCATTTCCGCCGGAGCTGCATTCGGCAGGAACGCTGTCCGAGAAAGGATTGAAGTTATTATGAAATTCAAGAAAACCACACTCGCCGGAATCATTGTTTCTGCATGCCTCATTGCAGGGACTACCACAGCTTTTGCAGCAGTGAACTCCGATGGATATACGCGGGAAGAAGTTCCCGCTGAAACGGAAACCGCCGATGTAACTGATCTTGACAGCAATGAGTATGCCGATGTTGAGTGGTGGACCTACGATGAATACAAGGCATGGCTGGAGCAGGAAAAGAAGAATATCGCCGAACTTGTAAAGCAGGGCGCAGCCGGCTGGACGCAGTCTAGCGGCGACTTTATCTGGACGCAGGATATCGCTGATGAAACAATCGCGCTCTATGAGCAGAATCTTGAGGATATCAAAAACGGCGCGCATATTTCAAAACCCGTAAATGGAAGCTACGATGATATTGTGTATTCATATTATCAGGTAGAGGATGGCGCAGACGTTCATCTCAGCACAGACGAATCCTATCAGACAACTGCCGAAGAAGATGGTACGGTCTATATATCTGATGATACGACCGATGCATACACAACTATCGAACATTATATCAGCGACGAAGAATTGTACAGCAAGTACGAAAAATTCGGTCTGACATACAGGGACGGCAAGCTTTATTATAACGGCGAAACCGTGAAATACTTTGATGATACGGTGACCGTTGACGATTCCATCACGGAAATCATAACTTACCTCGACTCGGACGGCACGGTAGCTCTGACGGCTGAGCGCGAGAAATCTGACAGCGGTCTGGGCGAACTTACCGGAATAAGGGTCGTCCCTGAGGAGGAGTATATAACTGTGAATACCGGGTTCGTTTCCTGACGTTAAGATTTTGAGCGAGCTTGCGGCATAACAATAACGGTGCGCTTGGATTTCTAAGCACACCGTTATTTCTTTTCAAAGGGTATTCACTCAGCCTTCAGCATAGTATTTAGCCTGTTCCGCGAACATTCCCGCGTAGATTCCGCCGTCAATTCCGACAAGCTGTTCGTGCGTGCCGTTTTCCTTTATCGTGTCGTCAGCAAAAACAACTATGCGGTCGCAGAATTTGCAGCTTGAAAGTCTGTGCGAAATATACACCGCAGTTTTCCCGCCGACAAGCGTGTTGAACTGGCGGTATATCTCGTATTCCGCAACCGGGTCGAGTGCGGCGGTCGGCTCGTCAAGGATAACGACAGGCGCGTTGCGGTACAGCGCCCGGGCAATCGCGGTTTTCTGGCGCTGACCGCCCGAAAGGTCGGTGCCGTTCTCGTCAAAGCTTTTGTAAAGCATGGTGTCAAGCCCGTTCGGAAGCTTCTGCGCGTCCTCCCAGAGTCCCGCGAGTTTCAGCACGCGCTCCAGTTCCTTGTCGTCCGCCTGTTCGCCGAAAGCAATATTTTCACGCAGACTGAACGCAAACAACTGAAAATCCTGAAACACAACGGAAAACAGCCTCCGGTACTCCTCCTCGGGATACTCCTTGATATTCACGCCGTCAACCAGAATTTCGCCCTCCGTAACATCGTACAGCCTGCACAGCAGCTTGATGAACGTAGTTTTTCCCGCGCCGTTCAGCCCAACAATTGAGAGGTGTTCGCCCGATTTTATCGTGAGGTTTATATCGCGCAGAACGAGTTTTTCGGAGCGTGGATATTTGAAGCTCACATGGCGGAATTCTATCGTGTGCTCGCCGGGTTTCACAGGTTTCGTTCCCTTTACCATCGCGGCAGGGAAGCGCAGGAATTCAATATAGCGGTGAGCGTAGGCGCACTTCTGACTGACGGTCTGTACTCCGCTGACTATTCCGTAAAGGCTCCAGTAGAGCGTACCTGCGGCGCTGACGCACATTGAAAAATCACCGACTGTAATAGCCTTTGTTACCGCCATAAAGCCTATGTAGAAATAGCTTATCCCGTCACGCAGGGCATTCACTGCGTCCATGCCCCAGCTATTTTTGCGCTGTTTTCTCATGGTGCTGCGCCATATTCCTATCTGCTCATCGGAGAAATGCTGCGCCTTGCCGCACATCATGTCCGCGCTGTCGTAAAGGCGGATATCCTTGCCGAGTTTGAAATCCGCAAGCTGCCAGAATACATACCCGAAAACGCGGTTGCTTTTCGCGAGTTCAAGGAAGCTGTCGCGGTCAATTTTGTTGTTCTTTGCGTTGAGAATAGTTATTACCACAAGCGCCGCTATCTGCACCGGGAGCAGCCACGGACAGGTGAACAGGATTATCAGCGAAACGCCAAGCAATGCCGCCGCATTATTCACCAGTCCGAACACCGCGCCGAGCACCCCGACAATTCCGCCGCTGTACCAGCTCATGCCTTCCTGCGCCTTTTCGAGCGCGTCAAGCGCTTCGGGGTCTTCCGTATGCTCGAAATCCATCTTCATGGTGCGGTCTGCAAGCTGAATGTCAACATACTCGCTGAACCACTCCTGATGAACCGATTCAAGCTGAGTTGCAGCACTGCCGAGAACGCCTGTCAGCAGTTGAATTACTATGTACAATCCCGCGAAAATCGCCGCGTTCGCGAGGTGCTGTGCGAACTCCGCGCCTGTTATCATAAGCACCAGTTCGTCAATTATCAGCTTCGCCATGATCGCGTTCTGCATTTTTGACGCAAATTCCGAGATGAATTTCATCAGATAAACAAGAAACACGGACGGGCGCTCTTTCCATGCGGTTTTGAACACGAATTTCAGCGTTTCCCGCGTGATTCCTTTCTGCTTTTGTTCAGACATTTGCCGCCTCCTTGTCAACGTAATACTGCGCCTGCAAGCGGAACATCTCCGCATACGCGCCGTTTTTCTTCATAAGGCTGTCGTGAGTTCCGTACTCGCACATCTCGCCGTCCTTGAACATCGCAACGTTGTTGCAGAACTGCGTTGAGCTTAACCGATGGCTGATGTAAACTGCGGTTTTTCCGCCCGTCAGATTGTCAAAATCGTTGTAGAGCTTGCTCTCTGCGATAGCGTCAAGAGCGGCGGTAGGCTCATCCAGAACCACTACCGGAGCGCCCTTGTACAGCGCCCTTGCAAGCTCAAGTTTCTGCTTTTCGCCGCCCGAGAGGTCTACTCCGTCGTCGTGGATTATTTTCAGGATCTCGGTGTCAACTCCGCGCGGAAGCTCCGCGAGTTTTTCGCCGAAGCCTGCGTCAACAAGGCATTTCTCCGCAAGCGCCTTGTCGGTTTTCTTGGGTGACTGCATCGAAACATTCTCCGCAAGCGGGAACGCGAACAGCTCCACCTCCTGAAAAACAGGCGCGAAAATTCGGTAGTAGCTGCGCTTGTTGTATTCGCGGATATTTACTCCGTTCAGCAGGATCTCGCCCTCGGTCGGTTCGTACAGCCGCAGAAGCAGCTTTATAAACGTGGATTTTCCTGCGCCGTTCAGCCCCACGACCGCGAGCCGTTCGCCTGCGTTAAGTTTGAGCGAAAGATTTTTCAGCGCGTAATTCTCGGATTTCGGGTACTTGAAAGACACATTCCGGAACTCGAACTCGTATTTTTCCGCTTCTGGGAAAGGCTTTCCGCTGTTGTCGCTGTCGCCGCCGTCAAAGTCCATAAAGCTGCGGAAATCGTCCACCTGTCGGCTTAGATTCATAAGCGAGCCGATACCGTTGAACAGCGCGTTTATGTACTGGAAAAGCGTTGCAGCAGAGGCAAGATACAGGCTGAAATCGCCAATCGAAAGCCCGTCATAAGCCACCGACCATATCAGCCAGCCGTAAATCACGCAATGCGAGAGAGAAACCATAACGTAAGAAAAAACTGAAACCCAGAACCACAGCACCGCGTTCTTTTTCTGCGCTTCAAGGCGCGCTTTTTTAAGATCCCGGTATTTGCCGACAAGCCAGTCCCGCAGCCCGAAAAGTCTGATATCCTTTGCGGGGGTGAAATCGGTTATCTGCCAGCGCATATAGTTATCCTTGCGCCACCACGGCGCGAGGGGGTCCCATATTTTCTCCTTGGAATACTTGTTGAATTTGTTGCCGACAATGCAGGTCACGGCGGAAATAGCCGCAAGCACAAGTATTATCCACGGGTTAAACGTACCGAGAATGCACAGCCCGACCACCGTCACCGCAAGCGTCATGATGAAATTCACAAGCTTCCGCATCATTCCCTCGATGCCCTCGCCGTTGTTGTTGCAGACGTTGCTTGCTTTCTGGTAGCAGTCCATGACATCGGGATTTTCAAGGTGCTCGAAATCAATTGTCATTACTTTGCGGTTCTTTTCGCCTACCAATTTAAAGCGCGCGTCAATGAATCTCCACCCTGTTTCGCTGTTGTAATAGGTGTTGAGCATGGTGGAAACAAGCTGAATCACCGTGAATATTCCCATTATCCACAGCAGAGCCTGCCAGCCCGCTTCGCCGGTTATCATGTCGATTACGAATTTCGAAATGAACGTCCACAGGTAGTTCATCAGCGGCGCACAGACAATGCCAATCGGGATAAGCGTAAGCAGCCCTTTCGAATGCTGCCGCATTGCCGAAAGCGTCCAGCGGATATTGCTCATAAGACCGTATTCTCGGTGCAGGGGGTTCTGCTTTTCGTCAGTCTTTTTCATTGCCTGCCTCCTTTTTGTAGGTGTCGTTCTTAAAAAAGCGCTCGCTGCGCCAGTCGTTGTTGTAGCTGAAATTTTTCGGTGGACTCACGAAGTATCTCGCAGCTGCAAGGAACGCGACAAGCTGACACCGCGAAATGTACTGATATATCTTCTCACTGCTGTCGCCGCAGTTGAGGGTAGCTTCCCATATAAAACCTACCTCGCAGAAGTTTTTGATTATCTCGCCCGCGTTTTCAGCGGATATGCCCAACTCGTGCATGAGGGTGTCCTTTTTGAAGAACATTGTGCCGTACCGCCCCGCGAGAAAATACAGCGCCTTGAGCGCATTCGGCTTAGAAAGCACGGAAAACAGCTTAACATACTGTTCGTCGTATCTTAGAAATTTATCGTATCCGCACTTCGGCTCGGGGAACAGGAACGCGAACTGCAAATCCGCAGGATTGCGCATTTCAATGAAACCTTCCGGCTGATTTATAAGGCTGTAATTGTCGTATTCCGAGGTGAGCACTTCCTCTGGTATAGGCTCGTATTTTACAGCACCGCAGCACGCAAGCGGAAAAGCCCTGACGATACTGAACATCTCATCAAAGCGCTTTTCCGCCGGAACGCTCTTTATATGCTCCAGGATCCTGTCGTAAATGGAGATGTTCTCGCTTTTAAGTCCGAACAGTTCGTCGATTGAAACCTCCAGTTTCTCCGCGATTTTCGGGAGTAGAGAAGCGTCCGGGAAGCTGTTCATTTCCCACTTTGAAACTGCCTGCGGGGAAACTCCCACGAATTCGGCAAGCTGTTCCTGCGTTATTTTCTTTTCCTTGCGTATTCTGCGGAGATTGTCGTTGAATGTGTTTTCCATTACCAAGCCCTCCAGATTTCTTTCGTTGACCTAATTGTATCACAATTTGCGGTTGAAGTCAAGGTAATTGTGGTTTATAAATTCAACCTGTGGTTTATATTTGGCTCGTATTTCAACAATATAACGCACTTGATATGCAGGTGTAAGTAACTCAGATTAATGAAACGATTTGCCTTATTTTTAATGATGATGGCGCATCTGATGACAGTCTGTTCTGTCGATGTGACTTCAGATAAAAAGGCGCTCTTTTCATGGGTCGGTTCTCTTCATGTTAAATTCGTTATTGGTTGGAAATGCATTGGCATAGCATCATATAGCTTTCAGTAAGTTAGGTGAGTAAAGAAATAGCGGAGAAGTTTTACATTCTCCGCTATTATAGTTATCGGTTATTAAGATAAGATTTCTTTGATTTGTTCTTCGGTCATGCCGCTGGCTTTCATCTTTTCAATTATTAAGTTGCGCTCATCTGTTCTGCCCATGGCGATACCCTCGTTCTTAGCCTGCTTCAAAGCCGAAGCTTCATCATGAAGCGCTTTCTCACGCAGGCGGGCAATTTCACGGATCTTGGTATCTTCGCTCATGTCGTAGATAACTTTAACGGCTTTTTGAATTGTAGGCATATTTGTTGTAGCTTGTACCATCTCAAAATCCTCCCTGCTGTCGGCGTTAATGAATTGCAGCCATTGTTCACGGCTAGTTTTCGGATGCTTGCTGATTTTCTTCAACTCAAAGAAGTGAATACTGAATTTGTCAGAGAATACCTCGTTGGTGCCCTTTATCATCGCTGCTACCTCGGTGTGGTAGTTCTGACACTCGAACATATTGAAATTGATTATATTGATCGTAATTGTCTGCTTCAGATTGCCGTATTCCTCGCCGCTTTTCAGCTCCGAGGTGTACAGCTTTGCCCAGTAGAACAGCGTTCTATCGCGATAATCAGGCTCCATCTTTACCTGAATTTCAACGTTAACGAGCTTGTCGTCCACATTTAGACTCAGATCAAGTCTGCTGAACTTGCTTTCTACAGTTTCTGGCGGGAGCTCCGGATTAGAAATCTTTATCGTTTTGATGCTTTCAGTCGGGATATCAAGCATACTTGCAACAAAAGAATGGAGCAGGTCTTCGTTTTCAGTAAACAGTTTCTTGAATATTACATCGAGCTTAGCGGATACAACATCTCGTCCCATGCGGCATCGTCCTTTCAGATTTTATTATAAGCCATTTTCCTACATATATTATATCACGAATTAGAAAGATTTGCAAGTGGGTTATGCTTCCACAGACCTGTTACTATGAGCAAATTTTTGATCATTATTTGATCATTATTCCCGCAAAAACATACAAAAAGTTACGAAAAACGCATTTGCTGTAAGCTGCTGCAAACGGCTCTATCATGCGAAATTCCACAATTCGCATAAAGATACGAAAATCACGAAAAGACTTTCGATTCCCGTACGGGTCACCAGACGCAAATCCCCCGAATGGCTTTACAAAGCCGTTCGGGGGATTCTCTATTTCCGGAAAAGTTCATTTGATCATTGTTTGATCATTATTTTAAGATGCCTTATTTTTATCGGCTGTTTCCGCAGCATTAGAGTCGCTTGCCGAACCATCATTCGGACTTATTTTCAGCACATTGGTAATTGCCTCCGAAACCTTAGCCTGTGAGTTCTCCAGTAAATGGCAGTAAATATTGCTAGTCGTGCTGACAGTCGAATGCCCAAGCGCACCGGAAACCGTAACTATATCAACGCCCTCATTCACAAGCATGGATGCGAATAAATGCCCTTATGGTATAATTAAGACAAACGGAATAAAGCCTTAAATAGAGCGCTTTCCGAGTGTTACCGCAATTATTCAATTCTTTTTCCATTTTGAGTTTTACGGTAAATTTATACCATAAATTGGGGGTGTTACATTAACGACAAAAAAAATAGCATTTTTCTGACAGAATATGCCAAAATGGTATTCATGCTTTTAGCTTGAATATTATTTTGGTGCGCCCAAAAATAATGCGCATTTGTGACGTATCTTAACAATAAGGTGCGTCATTTTTTTATGTCCAAAAAACACCAGGAGGCAATTATGAACTGTGGATTAAGCACTACTCACCCACCATGCAATAACAACAAGTGCTTTGCATTTAGCAACGGAAGATGTAATGCGCTTACGACAACCTGAACCTGCTCGTCGAGCAGCTTGCTACGATTGCCGAGTTCTGAATTGTGTCCCGTGATGGTATTTACACAAAAGCCGAGGAACTGAAAAATAGCGTTGATGAGAAAACCGAAGAATTAAAGGCGCTGTCGAATGAAGCTCCCACTTTGAAATCCGAAATTGCACAGATCCGGTTCTACTTTGAAAACGTCCAGAACAGGCGCAGGCTGGATTCTATGGGACAGGTCAGACTAGCTGCGGCGAAAGAAGTCGTTGACAAGCATGGTATTCGTTCCGTGAGCGAAATCGCGGAACTGGAGGAAAGGATGAAATTACTTCCAACCTATATTCGGACAGTCCAGAACAAGCTCATCGAGGAACAGGCAAGGCTGAAAAGGGTCAATCGTCTTGCGAACGTTTATGAGAGTGTGATTGAGGGGGAACTATATTGATAACCTAATTCGGGAGCAAAAGGAGCAGGAGTGCAGACAGGATGAAAAACTCACAAGAAAGAAAAGCTGAATTTGCATACAAAATGAACAGCCTTCGGAAACCAAATCCGAGGGCTGTTAAACGGTCTGCAGAGGCTGAATGTCGAACCGTGTAAATGCCAATAATACCCACAGAAAGTGAGGTATTGCACATGAAAAGAACACACGGATTAGACGAGCGAGAGATGGAACTTGTGAAGCTGCTGATGGCAGACTGTCAGACCACCGGAGACATTCAGGCAAAGCTGAAAAGGCTGTTTGCCGGGACGATAGAGCAGATGCTCGAGGCTGAAATGGACGAACATCTTGGCTACGAGAAGAACTCCGTAGCCGGGAACAACTCCGGAAACAGCCGGAATGGTTACGGGAAAAAGACGATAATCAGTGACTATGGCGAGTGCGAAATCGCTGTTCCGCGCGACAGAAACGGCGATTTCGATCCTAAAGTCATTGAAAAGCGACAGACAAGAACCGACGAGATCGAACAGAAAATCATGCAGATACCGT